>Ga0209611_10001810_pt1 | contig 37142 bp, 34 predicted proteins | sample S1TSphgellanicum_3_FD_187693 | JGI IMG/M metagenome (GOLD analysis project Ga0209611, IMG submission 187693) | Host-associated microbial communities from peat moss isolated from Minnesota, USA - S1T2_Fc - Sphagnum magellanicum MG (SPAdes) (version 2) | ecosystem: Host-associated > Plants > Peat...
CAAGCTGATCAGCACGCTCAAGACGAAGCACGCGTGCACCATCGACGGCGGCTACGGCAAGATCAAGGGCACGACCTTCCGCATCTCGACGATGGGCGACGAGTCGACCGCGAACATCGCGGAACTGCTCGGCTGGCTCGACGGCTGCCTCGCTTCCCTGTAGCCCGTAGCCGCGCCCGTGAGGGCGTGAATGCTTTTCGTCACCGATCCGCCGCCTCACGGCGGCGGCTACGCCCGTAACGCCGCGCGAACATCCGGGTCGCGCGGCGGCCATGGCGGACACCAGGCTCTCGCCCACGTCGCCGGTGATGTCCTTGCAGCCCGTTCCGGGTACGCGGAGGCGAACCTGTCCGCCCCACTTCCCCAGGGCCGCAATGTCGCCAGAGCAGTCAAATCTCGTGAACACGACAAAAAAGTTCCAGAAAAACGCATTTGCCTATTCATCAACCCAAAAACCTGCCGAGTCTTTCTAGGTAACAAGTCGCAATGAAACAGTTTCAACCCACTTTTATGGCCGGCGCATGGCTGGTCCTCACGCTCGCTCCGCTTCCCGTCCTGGCTTGCGGTCTCGACTGGACTTTGCCCCAGGCGCACTTCGAGGGCGTGGAAGAACACGGCTTCGTTGCCTACTGGCAGAAAATCGGGGAGATCGACCTGGGCGACAAGGTGGTGTTGCCGGTCAATATCGGTTTCAATTCGCACCGCGAGTCCAGCTCGCCGGTCCTGGGCAAGGGCTGGATCGTGGCGCTGCTGGAATCGCACGTCGAGCCCATCGACGAGAACGCAGTGAACGTCATCATGCCGGACGGCTGGACGTTCCTCTTCCTGCGCAACGCCAACACCGAGACGTGGCGGGGCAGCGCCGGATGGATGGGCGAAACCAACGGCGCGCGGTTCGTCATCTCGGCCCCGTGCGGCACGAAGATCATCTACGATCGCGGCAAAATCCAGGAAATCGACAACGACAAAGCCGGCACGCTGACCTTTGGCTACAACGGCGGCGTGCCGATGGAGATGGATCGCAACGGCGCGGCTCTCCTAAAGGTGGAGCTGGACCCAAACAGCGGCACGGCAAACGCACTGGTGATCGCGGGACGGCGGGTCGAACTCTCCCTCGCGCCGCGGCCGCGAGTCGTGAACCTGCTCGGGAAAAATCTCATCAGCGGGTTTGATCCCAGCCTCGCCTCGCTCCAGCAGGCTGATGGGAAAGAGACTTTTGCCTTCGGAACGGACAAGGCGCTCAATCCCACGCTGGGGATCAACGCCCCGGGGCAGTTGCCGCGGCGGTTCGTGTGGGACGCGGCCACGCGGCAAATCAAGAGCGACGGGGCGTGGACCTATACGATCGAACCGAAGGATGGCCACCTTCGTTTTGTCCGCTGTGCCTCGCATGATCAAATCGAGTCCTACGAGGCCGACGAGATGACGGGCATAACATCGGAAAAAAGTGCGGACGGCGCCGAAAGCGCGACCTATCGCTTTGTCAGCGGACCGCTGGCCGGCCGGGTCCGGAAAATCGAAGAAATACAAAACGGAGGTGCTCGCCAACTGCTCTACTCGGCGAGTTATTACCCGTCGGGTGAGCTCATGAGAGAAATGTTCTATCCGGCCGAGGTGAAAATATACTCCGAAGCGCGGCAGCTCCTTAAGGAAACCATTCACGGAGCCGTGGTTTATCAGCAGGAGTTGGACGCCCAGGGCCGCGTCGTGCATATCGTCGATCCCACCAGAGGTATCGAAGTGAAAAAGATATTCCACCCCGATGGCAGCCAGATCATCGAAGTCTCGAAAAACGGAACCCCCTTTTACACCGAACAAGTCGACAGCCAAAACAGGCTGGTAACCCTCAACGAAAACACAAAATGAGCCTAAGACTGCACCACATCATCCGGATACTCATCCTGGGAATCCTCACGACTTGCGCCGCGCATGCGGGGCAAAGCAAAACAAAAATACTGAGCGATGCCGAGCTGGCATCGATCCACGGAGGATTTTTTTGTCTTCTCGAGATTTGCGAGGACCCGCCGGGAACCGGTGTTTGCCAGCCGATTTTGCCCACCCCGCCCGCGCTGTGCGCGCTGGTGAAATGCAGCTATGAAGAAGAAACCATTGGCAACGTTACCGCCTATGGATGCCTCTTGACGGGCGAAGGCGAGACCTGCACCACCATAGGCAATTACCGGCAATGTATTTGGGCGTTCAAGGCAAGCATATGCACCTATTCCGGCATTCCGGAATGCGGGAAGCTCGCCGAGGCAGATTGTCTCCCCGATGTGCCGGAGCGCCTGTGCGTCTGCGCGATGGATGAACCTGGGGAAAATTGCGACTGGTCGAACTGTCTCCCCTAGCGCCTGCCATGATAAAAAGACTTATTCCGCTCGCTTCCTTCACGTTTGTACTCTCGTTCAACTGCTGGGGGGATCAATTGAGCACTGAAAAAATCAAGCAAATGTTAGGGGAGATGGACAACGCGTTTGTTCAAGGTCACGTTTACCGGTTGAGTTATACCGTTTCGCAGCAGAAAACGGATGCCTATTACGATCACAACAGGGCACTGATCAAACTGATCGATTCCGAGTTGGAAAAAGCGGCGGAGAAAAATGTTCAAGACGCGAATGACGCCGGGAGAAACAAGAGACTTCTCGATCTCAAGAAGAGCTATCAACGGCAATTGGGCCACGCCAGGGAATTTGATTATTCCTCGGATTACAGTGTGGATGGCGTGGGCTTTTACCTGAAGCAGATCTTTTCATTCGTTACCTTCGACGGAAAGAAGGTGCCCGACTCTCAATCGATCTATGTAAGTGACGGGAAAATTCTGGGCGTCTTCTATCCGGACTCCGCGCAAGCGGTCATTCAGCCGGCAACGGAGCGCCCCCAGGTTCCCACGGAATATTGGACCGATATCACTTACCGCTTTTTCCGGAGTTCGATCTCAGAGTATTGCGCTAAAATGCAGACGCTGGAGATGTCGGAAAGTGACGGGAAGATCGTCATTGAGGGAGATCGCCCCGGCAGGGAAAAAGAGCGGACGCATCTCAGGTTGCAGATGGATAAGGCGAGCCTCCTGCCGGAGAAGCTGGATTCTGTTTATTACACGGTTCAGGGCACTTTGGACACCGAGCGGGTGAAGACGTGGGAGTACCAGGATGTTGCCGGGACCAAGTGGCCGAAGGTGGTGGTCGACCAGGAGTATCGAACCGATCTAAGCGGCCGGCTCAACCTCGAATCCGAGCAGAAATTCACGGTCATCGAACTCTCGCTCATCCCGAAGAATGCGAAAGAGGAGCTGGCACTTCTCTTGAAGTCGAATTACAGCGTTTTCGATCAGATCGCGGGCACCCGTTACATCTCGGGCAATCCGGCGGGCACGCTGGATAAACTTTCACAATGAAATGAGCTCCCTGCTCCGATTGCTTCTTTTGGCGGTTGTTTGTGTGGGCGCCCCTGCGCTTCACGCGCAGAACGTGCCGGCGGCCAAGGGATTTTCCTGCGGATTGAACGCAGCCTACATTTTCCTTAATCGCGCGGGACATCATGCCAGTTACGAAGCACTCGTCGGTGACTTTCTCGGTCAGACCTCTCCCGATACTCTGCTGGCGATCAAAACGGTGCTGAAAATCCACGGGTGCGAAACCGTGGGGCTTCAAACAGCGCCCGAGTATTTTTTGACCAGTAAGAATCCGGCAATCGTATTCCTGCAACTAACCGGGCACGGCCCCAAGCGGGAAAATCACTTTGCCTACATGGTCAGCGCAAACCGGCAGAGCGGAGTGGTGTTTCTCGATCCGATTTTTAACATGTCCTCGGCGTCGATCATTTCATGGGATTCTTTTACACGCCTGTACCAGGGAGAGGCCCTAGTCCCAAATGAATAGGTTTGTCGCCGGCGCCGGGTGCTTACTGGCGCTTTCACTGGCTGCGTGGTTCATGATAGCCTCCAGTCATCGAAACGTGACGGAACCAGATACAGATTTGGAGATAAAGAAGGATATCGACCTGGGTATCATTCTTGATTCGACCATTCCGATGCGCGTAGCGATTCCCATCAAAAATCGCGCGGATCGGCCCATTACCGTGCAAAAGCTATCCAAGGATTGCTCATGCACGGCCCTGAAGATCGACAAGTTGGTGATTGGCCCCGGAGAAACCGCGACTTTGACGGTGGTGACAAATCTGGCCGGCAAGTCCGGTCTGTATCTTAGCGATATTGTGGTCGAGTCGGACGCGAAGGAAAAAATCGATGAGATTCAAATTCGGGGGCAAATCACCGGGCAAATTCGGGTTCGTCCCATGCGCGCAACAATTGTGACCGGCGATGAATGCGCTCCCGGCGCTTTCACTATTTATTGCGACGATCAAAACGGAAAATGGAACTACGCGGGTTTTACTTCGGAGGATCCTAATCTCCAAGTTTGTCTCAAGGAAAAAGAGTCGACTGCCACCACGTCAATCTACGAGGGCACCATCGACATCGGCAACGCCCAGGCGCGGCCGCAGTATGCGAGCTATAAGGAAACGCTGGCCAGGCTCGAATTCAAAAACGATCACCTGGGCAAATCCTTCATGATAAATCTGCCCGTAGACATAGCCGTCCGTCAGAAGGTGGTCGTGGATCCTCCACGGGTCGTGTTTATGGCCAACGGGGGCGAACAACGGCGAACCGTCCTGCTTCAATCGCAAGAGGCACTGCGCCTGGATGCGGCGCGGTGTGGCTCGCCGCATATCCGGACAGTATTTCATCAGATCGCCCCGAAGGTGGTGAGTGTTGACGTCTTTTTTGATCCCGCGGCCAAGGGAACCATTACGGATAACATCCCCTGCGATTTGATTGTTGAGGACAAGCTTGTTGGAAGTTTTTCGATTCACATCATCGATATTCTCTAATCGAGATGCCTGAAACACGCCTATCTCGCTAACTCCCACCGTGATAGCGATTTAGTGGCGATTTGGATTGATTGGCGGCGAATTGTCGCTAGGATTTCTCCAGAAAGGAACATGTTCGTGAAGTCTTTTGTGGTCGGGGCTGCGAGCACCCTTCCCCTCAGCAAAATGGAGCTGCGGGCAGGGTCAAACGCAACAAGCCGCCCGGCGCATTAACCGCCTGGGCCCACGCCTCGCTCTCCCGGCAACCACAGGACTCCTCACCAGCTTCACACTTTTCCAAGTCATCGCCGCGTTGAACGAGCCTGAATCGAGGCCGGACGCCCTGGCGATGATCGAACCGCGAGACATCGGCGGCCCGAAAGGGCGCCATCGCAACGGAAAACCATCTTTCGTCGAGCAGCACCGGGCGGATGCCTTAAGGTCCGCCCCGCAGTCGCAGTCAGTGGCCGGAGACAAAAGGGAAGTCGGCGGGTAGAGCCTGAAAAGAGCGCGGTCCAACGCGCATTTCACGGCATGTTAGTAATAGCACATGAGTTCAGATTATCGCCCTCGAGGCGGAGGAGAAAGCGGAGGCGGGCGTGGGGGACGCCGCCGTCGCGGAGGTCGCGGTCGCGGCCAAGGTGCCAGTTCCCACGGTCACAGCCACAGCGGCGGCGAGAGCCGCGCGCATTCCAACGGCACGCACACGCCGAAGAAGAAGGAAGGCTTCATCTCGAAGTTGCTCGGCATCTTCAAGGGCAAGAAGAAGCCCGAGGCCAAGCCCGCCCGGCATGAAATCACGCCGCGCACCGAAGTGCGGGATCGCGAGCCGCGCGCGGAGCGGCCGGAACGTCCGCGCCGCGAGGACCGGCCCCCGAAGGCCGATCCCACGCCGCAGGAGATCACGACGCCGAAGCTCTACGTGGGCAATCTCGCCTACGAAGCCGCCGAAAGCGACCTGTTCGATCTCTTCTCCAAGGTCGGCGCGGTCAAGAACGTGGAAGTCGCCATGGACCGTCGCGCCAACCGCTCGAAGGGCTTCGGCTTCGTCGAGATGGAGACGCTCGACACGGCCAAGCAGGCCGCGGAAAAGCTCAACCGGACTGACTTCATGGGCCGGCAGATCGTGGTCAGCGGCGCGAAGCTCGACAAGCGCCCCATCGGCAGCCCGCGCGAGGAAAGCACCGATACGCCCAGCGAATCGGAAAGCACCGGCGAGTCGACGATCTAAGTAGCGTCAACGCGCTGAAAACCGGCGGAGCCGCAAGGTGCCGCCGGTTTTTTATTTCTGCGCAAACGGCCACTGCTCGGCTTCAAGCAGCGGCGGGTCCAGATGGTAAAGCCGCCGCCAACGCTCGACCGTGAAGTCGTCGCTCGTGTAAATCGTCTGCTCGAACTCGAACTTGTCCTCGAACGGCGGGAAGAACGAATCGCCCGAGACGCGCCGATGGACGCGCGTCAGGTAAAGCGCGCTGCACTGCCGCAGGAATTGCCGGTAGATGTCCTCGCCGCCGCAAATCCAGTAGGGCTTCGGAAGATCGCGCAGCTTCTGCTCCAGCGTGGGCACGTCCGAGCAGGTCGTCACGCCGGGCGGGCCTTCTTTCCGGCTCAGCACCACCGTCTCGCGCCCCGGCAGCGGCCGGCCGATCGACTCGTACGTCTTGCGACCCATGATGAGCGTGCCGCCCATCGTCTTTTGCTTGAACCACGCATACTCGTTCGGCAGGTGCCAGGGCAGCTTGCCATTCAGGCCGATGCAACGGTTCTCCGCCATGGCGGCGATGGCTTGATAAGTAGGCATCGGAATTTAGACCGCCATCGGCGCCTTGATCGCCGGCTCGGGATCGTAGCCGGTGAGGGTGATGTCCCCGATGGTGAAATCGCCCAGCTCGCGGATCTTCGGGTTGAGCTCCAGCCGGGGCAGGGGACGCGGCTTGCGCGAGAGCTGCAGCTTCGCCTGCTCGATATGATTGTCGTAGAGGTGCAGGTCGCCGAAGGTGTGGACGAAATCGCCGGGCTTCAGGTCGCACACCTGCGCGACCATGCAGGTCAGCAGCGCGTACGATGCGATGTTGAACGGCACGCCGAGGAAAAGGTCCGCGCTGCGCTGGTAAAGCTGGCAGCTCAATTCGCCATCGAGCACGAAGAACTGGAACAGCGCGTGGCACGGCGGCAGCGCCATCGCGTCGACCTCCGCCGGATTCCACGCCGTGACGATGTGCCGCCGGCTGTCCGGCTTCTTGCGGATCTGCTCCACCACGCGCGCGATCTGGTCGATCTTCTCGCCGCCCGGTCCACGCCAATCGCGCCATTGCGCGCCGTAGACATCGCCGAGATGACCGGCCCACGCCGCGAACTCGGGATCATCGACAAGCCGCTTGCTCCATTCCTCGTAGCTCACCGCCGCTTCGCCACGCGCCGGGGCCGTCACCTTGCGATAGTAATCGTACCCGTTGCCGTGCCAGATGGTGACGTTCTGCTTGGCCAGCGTGGCCACGTTGGTATCACCGGAAAGAAACCAGAAAAGCTCCGCCACGATCGCCTTCCACGCCATCTTCTTGGTCGTCAGCAGGGGAAAGCCATCACGCAGCGAATAGCGCGACTGCGGCCCGAAATACGAGCGTGTGCCCGTGCCGGTCCGGTCGGTCTTCGGTCGACCCTGCTCCAGCACGAGGCGCAGGAGGTCGAGGTAAACTTCCATGGCGAAAACTGTAGCTGCGGTCTATTGCCGTCGCACGAATTTTCGTAGCCGCCGCCGTAAGGCGGTGGAGTTTCCCCGGAGCGTCCACGCGCTCACGCGCGCGGCTACAAAAAAAGCGGCGATCCGAAGATCGCCGCTTTTCCTATCGCTCAACCCAAACGATCAGGTCTGCGGAACGATGAAGATCTTGTTCGTGTACGGGCAGCGCACCGCGGTGCCGGGGGGATAACCGCGCACGTCCACCGGCTCGGCATACTCGGCATAGGGGCTCTTGACGAAACCCTTCTTGCCCGGGATGACGATGCCCATCGGGTACGACGTCGAGGGCTTCGGCGGCGTCGGCGTGGAATTCTGCGTGGTATCGGGAGTGGAGGACCCGGTCGAGGCCGTCCCGCCATCCGCCGGAGGATTCTCCGCCGGTGCCGCGTTCGTGCTGTCCGGCGTCGGTCCGGGCGGAACCGGGTTCATCATGGCGTTTGTCTGCTGCATCGCGGCTGGCGTGCCGTTGTCATCGGTGCCGGACTCATGCGAACAGCCGACGGCGACGAGCGTGGTGGCCAGGATGGCGACTCCCAAAAGTTTCTTCATATGGTTCCTTTCATCTCACAAAAAACTAGGCTCAGCAACCGGTATTTTGGCTCCTTCACCGCTCTAAAACTAAGGCCAATGGCGCGCAGGTCAAACAAACCACTGCTCGGCCTCGAAATCCTTGCCCGGCGCGGTGAGCTCAATCGCGCCGCGTTCGGGATAGCGTTCGCGCTGCAATCCCCCCTCCAGCACCTGCACGAAAAACGCGAATTCGTGGCCCGGCTCGACTCGCAGCAGCTCACGCGGGATGGAAACCACGAGGGACTGCCCCCAAAACGCCTTCACACCCGTCGGCGGCGCCGGATCGAAGCCGACGCCATCCGTGCTCGTCTCAAACAACGTCTCGATCTCGCCGTGCGCCGCCTGCTGGAGCGTGATGCGCATCGGATGCGGCAGCAGGAAGCGGATAGTGACCGCTTCCGGGTGTCGGCTGAGATCAAGCCGCAGGAAGAAGTCATTCGAGCCGAACCCGAAGAGAACTTTCCGCCCGATGCGGTCGCCCTGGAACATCGCGGTCTGCTGCTTGGTCAGGTCGAGTTCGCCCGCGCCGAGCCAGTTGAAGTAGCGCTCGGTCTGGCCGGAGACGGTCGGCGTGAGCAGACGCAGCGGCTGCGTGTAGCCCAGATCGGAGCTGGGCAAACAGATCGGCACTTCGAGATGCGCGGGCGGCTCGACATCGAGGATGCGATAGACGTTCTGCAGATGGAGCCGGAAGAGCTCGTCGAAAAGGAAGTCCGTATCGATGGTAAAGTCGGGCCCGTACCACCAAAACCAGTCGCTGCCCTCCGCGGCGTAAATCTCCCACCACGCCGCTTCGGCGCGCTCCGGCGCGACAAAGCCCTGCGAGATGCGCTCGGTCAGGAAATGGCGCGTCTCCTTCAGCCATTCCCAGCCCTTGTTTTCCTCCGGGTCGCCGATCCAAATGTCGAAGTCGCTGCGGATCCACGAGCCGGAATGGAGGTAGCACGTCTCGACCCGCGCCGGGTAGCGGTCGAAGTAATCGCCGATGCGCATCATGCGCAGTCCCGGTGTTTCCAGCAGCGTTTTGTAGAAAGTGCTGATGAAGGCTTCGCCACCGTCCATGAACGCTTCCCATGCGTTCTCGCCGTCGAGGATCAGCGGCACGACATGGCGCTCGTCCGGCAGCGCCTTGGCAATGTTCGAAAGGTTGTCGATCAGGTGCGCGACCGCCTTGCTCGTCTCGTTGCGCGCGGCGTCGAAGCCGATGAAATCGGAAAGGGGCCGCTCGCGGAAGAGCGCCTGCATCGTCTTCTCATAGGCGTGAATGCGCCAGCCCTGGAAGAGCTCGATGTGATCAACGTGGCGGGTATTCCATGCCGGATCGTTCTTCAAGCTGCGGAAGAGATTGCCCTCGTCCGTGCAGAAATACTCGAAGCCGGCCTCGGCCATCAGCGGCACGATTTCCGGCGCGATGGAACCCTCCGACGGCCAGATGCCGCGTGCGCGCCGTCCGAACGTTTTCTCGTGCAGCTCCTGCGCGAGGCGCAGATGGGCGCGCACGTCCTCCGGCGCGGAGAACGCGGAAGGCAGCGGCGACTGCGGCTGACAACGCCGCGCGATGTTCGTGTCGAACACCAGCGGCATGATCGGGTGAAAATAGGGCGTCGTCGTCAGCTCGATCTGCCCACGGTCCTGTGCCGCGCGGTATTCCGGCAGAACAATCTTGAGGATCTCGCCGTGAATATCGAGCAGCTCGATTTTTTCCGCCTCGGTGAAGCCGCGGCCCTTGGCGCGCAGTTCCTGGATGCGCGGAAACCGGCGCGCGGCGGAGAAGCCGGTCCACTGCAGATTGTAGAGCACCTGCAAATCGCGCAGATCGTCCTCGGTGAATGTCTTCACGATGGTGTCGAGTTTGGCCAGCGTGTAGCTCGGCCCGCGCTTGGCCAGCAGCTCGGCGTAACGCGGCACGGGGCGAATCAGCGTGTCCCAGTTGATCTTGAAAAAGTTCTCGATTAGATGGCGCCGGTCCTCGTTGTCGAGTTCATGCGCGGGCTTGCGGCTGAGCGTTTCCCACGTGTCCTCCACTTCGCCGCTGACCAGCTCGTTGATCTGCCGGATGAGCACCGGCGTGAAATTGAAGTTCACGCGCACGTCGGGCTGCGCCGTGACGAGGTCGATCATGTCGAGATAGCCCTTGACCGCGTGCAGCCGAACCCACGGCATCATCGCCTTCTTCGTCAACGGATTGACGTAGTACGGCTGATGCATGTGCCAAAGAATGACGACGTTCATGAGCGTACCTCCCTCACGTTAATCCTTTATTGAGCAATCGCGCCAAAGGCAGGCTAAAGAACATGAGCGCCGCTCCTCCCACGAAGTAGAGGAAAGCGTAGACGGAAAGCGTCTCGCAAAGTTGCAGCGAAATATCTCCGTGTTTGTTCATGAAGTCTATCATCACCTGGTCATTGATGGCCGTTCCCGGTTTAAGCGAATCGTAAAAGTTGTAGGCGCGGATGGTATCGATGCTAAACCCGAGCGCCTTCCAGAGGAGCCATATTGAAACAAATCGCAGGCCAAGGGCCGTGACAGGAATGAGGGTCATGGAGTCATTTTTCTATGTCTGTCCCTAAGCACTTTTACTGCCGCACCTCCCCGCGCAGGAAGCGCGCGGCCTCTTCCGGATAAACCGTGTTGATGTAGGCGCCGAGGCCGATCTCGAACCCGGCCAGCGACTGGAAGCGCGGCACGATTTCCAGGTGCCAGCAGAAATCGTACTTTGCGCTGGCGAAGCGGTCGTTGAGCGGGCGCTTGAGCGGCGCGGTGTGGAGCAGCAAATTGTAGCCGGGCTTTTCGAGCACGGCGTTGAGCCGCTGCAGGGCGAAGCGAACGATCTCGGCGAGATCATACAACTCCGTCGGCGAGCTCGCGGTAAATTCAGGGTTGTGGCGGCGTGGGAAGACGGCCAGCTCGAACGGGAAGCGGCTGGCGTACGGGCAGAAGAGCGCGTAGCCATCGTTCTCCGCGACCATGCGCGTGCCGCCGCTGCGCTCGGTGTGGAGGATGTCGGAGAAAAGGCTGCGCTGCTTGGCGGCGAAGTGTTCGCGCGCGCGCAGGAGTTTCGCCTCGACCAGCGGCGGGACGACCGGCAGCGCGACCAGCTGCGAATGCGCGTGCGCCAGCGATGCACCGGCGGATGGGCCGAAATTCTTGAAGATGTAGATGTGCTGGAAGCGTGAGTCCTTGTCGAGGTCGAGGATGCGCTCGCGGTAGGTGGCGAAGACCTCCGCCATGCCGCTGATGGTGAGGTCCTCCAGCGCGGTCTTCGCGTCGGGCGTCTCGATGATGACCTCGTGGGCGCCAATGCCGCTGACGCGGTCGTAAAGGCCCTCCGGCCTGGAGTCCATCTGGCCCTCGATGCGCAGCGCGGGATAGCGGTTCGGCACCACGCGCACGCGCCAGCCCGGCTCGTTCGGCTTGGTCTTCTCCTTGCGCAGCGCGAAGACTTCCGGCGGCGTCAGCCGCTCGTTGCCCTCGGCGAAAGGATCGAGCGCGCCGGGCAAAAGCGTGGCGGCGGTGTAATCCTGCGGGCGCCGTTGCCGCTCCGGCGCGAAGACGACCCAGGTGTTGTGCAGCGGATCGCGGCGGAATTCAGGCGTCATACGCGAGGCAGTAAAACAGCATGCGGCATTTATGCAACTGCTTCCGCCAGCAGTTGACGTGCCGCTGCGAGAGAGGGAGGACGATCATTCGGTTGGCGTGCGAGCAGGCGCATGACCCAGTCGCACCAGGGCGCGGGAAGGCCTTGCGTTTCGCCTTTCAGGTCATCGGCAGGATGCATCAGGCAATGAATCGCTATTTCCTGCGTCGAGTTGCCGTCGTGCGGCCAGCGGCCCGAGGCCGCGCGATAATAGAGGCAGCCGAGCGCGTAGATGTCGGACCGCACGCTGGGCTGGCTGCCGTCGATTTGCTCGGGCGCCAAGGTGTATATGCTGCCGAACATGGTGGAGCGCGCCGCGGGTGTTTCGAAACGATGGAAGGGAAGCTCCAGCAGTTTCCAACCGCCGGCGGTCAGGATGAAGTTGTCGGCGTTGATGTCGCCGTGGACCCAATGGGCTTGATGAAGCGCATCGACGGCGTTCAGCGATTGATCCACGAACAGCCGCCACGAGCCGGCGTCCGTGGTCCCGCCGAGGGAGCCGAATGTCCGGCCCTCGAGCAGCTCGAAGACCTGATACGCGCCGTGCTGCGGATCGATGCCTGCGTCAAGGAAGCGCACCCAGTGTTCGTTGGCGACCAAAGGCGGTGCGGACACGACCGACTTTACGTCGCCCAAGGCGAGACGCACCGCGACTTCGCCGCCGCGTTCATCGCGCGCGCGGAAAACGCGGGCCTCGCCGCCGGAGCCGAGCGGCGCGAGCAAATCGTAGCGGTCGGCGATGCGCGTTGGGATCATGGGAGTCACGGAATAACGGAATGGACGGAATAGTTAAAGGGCTGACGCGCCCCTCGTCCACTTCAAGAAATTCCGTATCATCAGCGGTCAAAGCTGCGACTCGATGGACTGCAGCTTGGCGCGAAGCGGACTCGGGTGCGCTGGGTCCGGCGTCGCCAACTCCAGTTGCTTCGAGACGGCCATATAGCGGTCGAAGCGCGAGGGACCGGGCCCGAAATCGCGCGTGACCACGAACCAGTTGAGGTAATCGGCCAGCTTTTGCTGGTTCGCGATTTCCGCGTCGTGCAGGGCGTGCGCTTCCGCGAGCATCCGCGGCGCCTTCGCGTCATCGCCGCGCAGCAGGGCGGTGAGCCCGGCGCGGTACGCCTCGAGCGTCGAGTGCCAGCCGGGATGCGCGTGCCGCTCCAGTTGCGTGAGTTGATCGACCTTCTGCGCCACCGCCTCGCGCAGGCCGTCGGTGAATTCCTGGCTCGCCACGTTATCGATGGTGCAGGACTGGACCTTCGCGTCTTTCGCTGCGGCGTAGGTAATCGATTCATCCGCGTTCAACTCGTCGAGCGTTTCCTGCCAGGTATAGAACGCATTCCGGCTGCGCGCGGCGGCGGCGGCGAGTTCCTGTTGCCAGTTCGCCTCGGTGGGAAAGTGGAGATGGCCGCCGCCGCCGGGCGAGGCAAAGCTGTCGAGCCACTGCTGGAAATCATCGCGGCGGGCGCTGTCGCGCAGCAGGCTGTCCACGAGGTAAAAGCTGAAGGCGCGCTGCCACAGGCCGAAGAGCTCGTCGTTGCTCAGGTCCTTCCAGCCGATCACTTCGGCCAGCGACGGCGCGGTCTGGTTTTGCAACGCGCGGCGCGCGATCTCCTCGCGGTTGTGCGTCGGGTCTTCGTTGGCCCATTCGCGCAGGCCCTCGACCAGCCAGAGCGGCACGATGTCGATCGGCGTGTTCTGGTCGAACTTCGTCGTCCCGGCGAAGAAGCGCTCCCACAACATCGCGGTGACGTACTGCCGCTGGATGAATTCGCGCGCGTCGGGATCGTCCAGCGGCACATAGGCGTCGATGGTCATCCCGCCGTCGACGAGCAACACCTGCGCGGCCTCGCGGTGAATCGTCGCGGCGAGGGGATCGTCCGGCGTGATCACGTGAATGTGAACCGGAAAGCGCCACGACGAGCCGAGCTTTAATGCGGAGGCAAGCGCATCGCGCGTCTCCGCTGCAAGCTGCAGCGTATCGGCGCACGCCGCCGCGTCATTGGTGGTGCACGAGACCTCCGAAAATTCGTTGGAGCGCGAGGTGGGCACCGGCGTGGATTCCTCGGCGCGCAACGACGCGAGGCCGGTCAAGGCCATCGCGGCGACGAGGAGCCAACGCGCGTTCATGGCATCAATCGCTCTTCGCGGCGGGCTTCGCGGCCGGTTTGCTCTCTGTCTTCGATTCGGACTTCGTGCTGCTCTCCGCGGGCTTCGAGGCCTCGCCGGCCTTTTTCTTGTAGCCCTCGCTGCGATAATCGGTGATGTAGAAACCGGAGCCCTTGAAGATCAGCCCCGCGCCCGCGCCGATCGCGCGCTTCACCTTGCCCTTGCCCCAGGTCTTCATCCGGCACTTGTCCTTGGGACATACCGTCAGCGCGTTATCCTTCATCGACTGGACAATTTCAAACGACTTTTTGCACTTGGCGCACTCGTACTCGTAAGTTGGCATTCGTGGGAGGATACCAAAACTTACGCTTGTATCCAGCGGCGACTTTAGTGGTAGTCTCGCCGGACTTTCATGAAGGGCGGGCAATACATCCTGATGGGCGTGCCGGGAACCGACCTGGATGCCAGGACCGCGGCCATCATCCGCGACGTTCAGCCCGCCGGCTTCATCCTCTTCGGACGCAACATCAAGACGCCCGCGCAACTGCGCCGGCTCGCCGACGACCTGCGCGCCGAAGTGCGCCACGAGCCCATCCTCACCATCGACCAGGAGGGCGGCCGCGTCTCGCGCCTCAAGGAATGCGGCTCCGAGCCGCCGAGCGCGAAGCAACTCCGCGAAAAGGGCGACCTGCGCCTCATCGAACGCCACGGCGCTCTCACCGGCGAAATCCTGCGCCTCTTCGGCTTCAATCTCGACCTCGCGCCCGTGGTCGATGTCTCCTACGCGGACGATCTCGAGAACTCGCTCAAGAACCGCACGTGGGGGCTCGACCCCGAGGCCGTCATCCTCAACGCCGGCGCGTTCAACCGCACGCTGCGCGAACAGGGCGTGCTCAGTTGCGGCAAGCATTTCCCCGGGTACTCCTACGCCGCGGTCGACCCGCACCACGAGTTGCCCATCGTCGCCCGCACCCGCGCGGAGCTCGAGGCCACGGAATGGAAAGCCTTCCGCGCGCTCGCGCCGGAGCTCGACTCCATGATGATCGGCCATGCCAATTACCCTTCGCTCGATGACAGCGGCTTCCCGTCCTCGCTCTCGCGCAAGATCGTCCAGGGCCTCCTGCGCGATGAGTGGGGCTACGAAGGCGTCATCATCAGCGACGACCTCGACATGGGCGCCATCGTCGGCCACTACGGCCTCGCGGAATCGGTCACGCGCGCGGTCGAAGCCGGCAACGACCTCGTCCTCCTCTGCCACCGGCCCGAGCTGATCCCCGAGGCCGCGCAGGCCCTCGAGGCCATCGCGCCGGCCCGCGCGGCGCAGGTGGAGGAACGCCTCGCGCAAATGCGCAAGAAGCTCGATCCGCCCCACGCCTTTTCCGTCGCCGCGCATGCGGAGATCGACCGCCGGATATACCAGTTGCGCGTCGACACGCTCGGCGCGGAAGCAGCCGCGCAGCGCTCCGCCGACGACGGCAAACGCTCGCCGGTCGAGACGTTTTAGGACGCCGCGCAACGCGATATGGCTTTTAACGTCACCGTTGTTCTGGAGTGGTCTGCTCTGGCTGTGGCCCTTTCCTGGTTTGTCGGCTGCTGGTCCATCCTCGCCGGTGCCCGCCGGGCCAAGCGTGCCTTTCGCGGCAACGGTTATCTGCGTCCCCCCGAGACGGGCCGGGAAACCCGGCCTCCCGCCGACTACACGCCGTGAGAAAGTTTGCGGCGCGGCCTGATCCACGGTAGGCTCCCTTGCTTAATGGACGACGTCGCCACCACCCCCATTTCCGCCGGCGAACCGCTGCCGCTCAACGCCCGCAAGCCCGCGTGGCTGCGCGCGAAGATTCCCGGCGGCCCGGTTTACCAGCAGACCTCCGGCATCGTCCACGAGCACAAGCTCCACACCGTCTGCGAAAGCGCGCAGTGCCCGAACCTCGGCGAATGCTGGTCGCGCAAGACCGCGACGATCATGATCCTCGGCAACATCTGCACGCGGAGCTGCGGCTTCTGCGCCGTGCAGACCGGCCGTCCCACCGAGCTCGACCGCGACGAGCCCCGCCGCGTGGCCGAGGCCATCCGCCTCATGGGCCTCAAGCACGCCGTCATCACGTCGGTTGCGCGCGACGAGCTCAAGGACGGCGGCGCATCCATCTGGGCCGCGACCATCCGCGCCGTGCGGGCGGAAAATCCGCAAACCGCGATCGAAGTGCTCATCCCCGATTTCAAGGGCCGCTGGCAGGACCTCGACACCGTGCTCGAGGCCAAGCCCGACATCCTCAACCATAACGTCGAGACCGTGCCGCGCCTGCACAAGATGGTGCGCCCGCAGGCCAAATACGAGCGCTCGCTCGAGATGCTCCGCCGCGCCAAGGCCGCCGGCTTCGTCACCAAGTCCGGCCTCATGCTCGGCATCGGCGAGGAGCAGGACGAGATCGCCGCCACGCTGCGCGACATGGCGGCCGACCAACTCGACATCCTCACCCTCGGCCAATACCTGCGTCCCTCCGCGCAGCACCTGCCGCTTTACCGCTGGGTCACGCCGGACGAGTTCGCCCACTGGAAGCGCTTCAGCCTCGACCTCGGCTTCAAGGTGGTCGAATCCGGGCCGCTCGTGCGCAGCTCCTATCACGCCGACGAGCAGTCCGACGCGCTCGTTCCCGGCACACGTTCCTCCATCGCGTGAGACCGACCGTGCTGGCGCGGTGGTTGTTATTGGCGGCCAGTTCCCTTGTTCTCGCCCCGGCCTTGCGCGCCGAGTCACCGCTCCACGCCAACGTCCTCGTCTTCATCCCCGCCTACGAGGGCTCGAAGCTCTACGATCCCACGCTCGGCCGTCCCGGTGACGACCCGGTCTGCGTCTGGGGCGACCTCGCCGCCATCCGCCTCTCCAAGCTCTACTTCGCCCTGCGCAACCCGAACCCGCTCACGGCCGGGCCGATGCTTTCCGCCGGGCCCCTCGACGTCTACGGCGATTTCATCGAGGGCCTGACCGAGCAGCAGGACAACCCGGGCTTTCATCCCTACACCAAGGACGGCGACTTCTTCACTTTCTGGTACGACTGGCGCCAGGAGATGGCCACCGTCACCGCGCCCGCGCTGGCCCAGGCACTCGACCAATACGCCCGCATCCACGAGCAGAAGACCGGCATCCCCGCGCCGCAGACGAAGTTCGTCATCGTCGCGCACAGCATGGGCGGCCTCGTCGCCCGCACCTTCCTCAGCGAAAACCCGCAATGGGCCAGCCGCATCTCCGCGATGTACCTCGTCGGCACGCCGAATCTCGGCTCGGTCAAGTCGATCCAGACCGTCGTGGTCGGCCCGGGCGGCCTCAAGGAAAACGCCATCGGCTTTCCCGCGTCGCTGCTCAACCTTTTGCCGAACAACGTCGACGTGAACATCACCAAGCTCGTCGCCATCGCGCGCCCCAGCCTTTACGAGCTGCTCCCGTTCGACGACCCGCGCTGGGAATGCGTGGCCGCCGATGGCACCCGCCGCCGCGTCAGCGCGCAGGAATTGCTCACCGTCGGGCCGTGGGAGCCCTACTGGCCCTCCGCGCAGATCGAGCGCAAGCTCTACCTCGATGACTGGCTGAAGAAGCGCATGGCCGAAGGCCGCAAGCAGATCGATTTGCCTGACTGGCAATATTGCCAGGACCCCGACCTAAGCAAGCTCCAGCACATGCTCGCGCAGGTCCGCGAATGGCGGCTGCGCCTCGGCTCGCTCAGCTACAGCAACACGCTCCTCACCGCGCCCGGCCAGGATACCCGCCTGCACGTCATCTACGGGGCGGGCCTCAAGACGCCGACCGGCATCATCACCGAGGGTTCGCACGACGATTCCAAGTCCCGCTACACCTACGAGCCCGGCATCGACGGCGACCAGACCGTCACCACCCCCAGCGCGCTCGACGACCTCCCCGCCACCGCCAAAAACGTGACGAAGCTCGACAACGTCACCCACGGCAAGCTGATGACCGACGATCACTTTCTCGATTACCTCTATAACGAACTCGCCAACCAGCCCCTCGCCGATCCCGACCTCCGCAGCGCCACCAACCAGACGCTGTAGAAGGGCATAGGGCCGGGGACCCAAGCTGAATTCGAGTGTTCTGGTCAGTACCTTTTCCCTTTGCCCTTAACCCTTTGACCTTCTCCTTGCGGCAGAGGCAGTCTTGCCTCTAGTTTCCCCTTATGGCCGACTCCGCTTATCCCCGTCTGGCCGGCACGCTGGTGCCGGTCTTTGCGCTGCGACACGACAAAGACCTCGGCATCGGCGACACGGAAGCCATGCGCCAGGCCATCCAGTTCTGCGCGGACCAAAAGCTCGGCCTGCTCCAGGTCCTGCCCATCAACGAAACCGGCGACGACAACAGCCCGTACAACGCCATCAGCTCGATCGCCATCGACCCGGTTTATCTCACCCTCACGCCCGAGCTCGTACCCGGCCTCCAGCAGTCGACCCTCGACGCCATGTTCACCGATTCCGTGCTCACCGAGCTGCGCCACGGCCCGGTGAAATACCAGAAGGTCAAGCAGCTCAAGCTCGAGGCCCTTTCGCACGCCTACGTCGACTTCGAGGCGGTCGATCTCGAGACCGGCACCGACGTCGCCTACGAGTTCCAGGCCTTCGTCGAGGACAACATGGGCTGGCTGCCCGGCTACACGCTCTTCCGCACGCTGCTCAACGAGTACAGCAACAACGCGCTCTGGCACGAGTGGATCCCCGAGCACCAGACGCTGGCCGAGGCCGAGATGTGGCTCGCCGTCACGCCGGACAAGGAAGACCTCGTGCGCTACCGCCAGTTCACCGCCTACGTGCAGTGGATCGCCTGGCGGCAGTGGGCCGACGTGCGCGCCTTCGCCGACGAGAAGAAGGTCAAGCTCATCGGCGACATTCCGTTCGGCATCAGCCGCTACAGCGCCGATGTCTGGAGCGAGCACGAGCTCTTCGACCTGACCTGGTCCGGCGGCGCGCCGCCCGAGCCCTTCTTCACCGGCGGTGAATTCCTGAAGCGCTGGGGCCAGAACTGGGGCATTCCGCTCTACGATTGGCCCATGCACCGCGCGCAGAACTACGCCTGGTGGCGTCAGCGCATCGCGGCCACCGGTCTCATCTTCCATGGCTTCCGCATCGACCACGTGCTCGGCTTCTTCCGTATCTACAGCTTCCCGTGGATGCCGCAGCAGAACGACGAGTACGCGTTCCTCACGCCGGAAGAGGCCAAGCTCAAGGCCGAGGGCCGCGAGCCGCATTTCATCCCGCGCCCTGACGAGACCGAGGAGGACGCCGCGCTCAACTGTGCCGAGGGCGAGTCGCTCCTGCGCATGATCCAGGAAGCGGCCGGGCCGACCGCGATCATCGCCGAGGACCTCGGCGTCGTGCCGGATTACGTGCCGCCGCTGCTGGAAAAACTGGGCATCCCCGGCTTTTCCATCCCGCAATTCCTCGTCGACAAGGAGACGCGCGAATACATCCCCAAGGACGAGATGCCGCTGCTCAGCATCGCCACCTGGGGCACGCACGATCACGCGCCGCTCGTCACCTGGTACACCGACTTGACCCGCCGCTGGAAGGGCCCGAACGGCCACGAGGCGTGGCTCGAACTGCAGCGGCTCATGCGCTTCCTCGGCGAAGACCCCGAGAAGGAACCGCCGGTTTTCCTGGACGAGAAGCTGCAGGAGTCCTTCCTGCGCGTGCTGATCGAATGCCGCTCCTGCTGGACCATCTTCATCATCACCGACCTGCTCGGCGTCGACTGGCGCTTCAACGCCCCTGGCACCGCGACCGATGACAACTGGAGCGTCCGCCTCGACAAGCCGCTGGCCGAGTACCTCAAGGACCCGCTGATCGGCGAGCGCTTCGCGTTCCTGCGCGATCAAATTTCAAAGAACAAGAGGACGCCGTAGGGCCCAGCGCCTTCAATAAAATCGTAGCCGCCGCCGTAAGGCGGTGGAGCGGCCTCACCGGCGTCCACGCGCTCACGCGCGCGGCTACGGGAAACCGAGCGTTCCTCTGGCCAGAGAGGTTCTGGTATCCGCGGCCGTGAGGCCGTGGCCTTTATTCAAGCGCGTCCACGCCCTGACGGGCGCGGCTACACCGTTTCCCCGCGCAGCAAATCGGCGACGGTCTCGCGCTTGCGGACGATGCGGTGCTTCGTGCCCTCGACCAGTACTTCGGCCACGCGCGGGCGGGTGTTGTAGTTCGAGGCCATGGTGAATCCGTACGCGCCGGCGCTGAGCAGCGCGAGCCGCTGGCCGGCCTTTTGCGCGGGCAGGGGACGGTCCTTCGCGAACACGTCGCCCGATTCGCAGATGGGCCCGACGAGATCGGTGGAGACCAGCTTGCCGTTGCGCGCGGCCTTGAGCGGCACGATCTCGTGGTAGGACTCGTAGAACGCGGGGCGGATCAGGTCGTTCATCGCCGCGTCGACGATGACGAAGGTCTTGTGACCGGTCTTCTTCACGTAGAGCACCTCGGTGACGAGCACGCCCGCGTTGCCGACCATGAAGCGGCCCGGCTCGACGAGAATGCGCAGGCCGAGCGGCTTGAGCAGCGGGACGATTTGCTCGCCGTAGGTCGCCGGCGTGAGCGGCTTCACCTTCTGCTTCTCCCACCACTGCGGCGTGCCGCTGGCGAGCGCGGGATCGTAGACGATGCCCAGGCCGCCGCCGATGTCGAAATACTCGATCTTGTACTTCGCCTTCAAGTCCGTGACGAGCGGCAGCATCTTCTTGACCGCCTCGACGAAGGGCTTCGCCTCGGTGATCTGCGAGCCGATGTGCATGTGCACGCCGACGAGCTTCAGGTTCTTCAGCCGCGCTGCGCGTGCATAGAGCCCGGCGATTTCCTCGAAGGCGATGCCGAACTTGTTCTCGTAGGTGCCCGTGGTGATCTTGGCGTGGGTGTCGGCCTTCACGTTCGGGTTCACGCGGATCGAGATCGGCGCGCGCTTCCGCTTTTCGCCGGCGATCTGGTTGATGAAATCGAGCTCCGCGATGCTCTCGACGTTGAAGGCGTAGACGCCCGCGGCCAGCGCCTGCTCGATCTCCGCGCGCGTCTTGCCCACGCCCGCGAAATTGCACTTCGCCGCCTTGCCGCCGGCCTTGAGCACGCGGGTGATCTCGCCGCCGCTGACCAAATCGAAGCCGCTGCCGCGCTTCGCCAGCAGGTTCAGGATGGCGAGGTTGGAGTTGGCCTTGACCGCGTAGCAGATCAGGTGGTCCAGCGGCGCGAGCGCGGCGGAGAGCCGGTCAAAGTGGTCGGCGATGGTGCTGGCGGAGTAAACGTAAAGCGGCGTGCCGTAGGTGTCGGCCAGCTTCGAGAGCGGAACGCCCTCGGCGAAGAGCTCGCCCTTCCTGACTTGAAAATGGTGCATGGATCTTGGGGGTAGCCGTCGCAACTGCGCGACGGAGGGCCGACTTTAGCGAAGGTCTCTTCGAAAAGTCGTGAAAAAAATAAACGTTTCAGGCGTTTGAGGCGTGTGAGGCGTGTGAGCCGTATGGAGCGTATGAGGCGTATGGAAAATAACCGTATCAGGCGAATCAGCCGGATGGGATTCGGGTAATCGCAGGAACCGGCGGTCCGGATTCATGGGCGTTTAAGCGCAGGCAACCAAGTGTCATGCGGGCATTATCGCACGTTTCCGAAAAAGGCGGTAGCGCTGCGGAGACTGCGGAGCTTGTATCGCCTCTAAAGAAAAGCCTTCGAGGCTTTTTAAGCGAGGCGAAGGACCACTTCCGCTGCTGGGACAGCGGCGGCTACCTAACGACGGCGATGGCCGAAGCTGTAGCCCTTGCCGGCGCGGCCGCCGCGGATGTTGCCCGCCTTGCCGACGGTGTGCTTGTGCTTTTCGTCGAGGGCGAGGGAGTAGACGTACTTGAAATTATCGAGCTTCTTGCGCTCAATTTCCTGGCCGATGAAGCGCTCGATGGCGGCGACGTCGGGGCCTTCCTCGGCGGTCATCAGGGTGAAGGCGTCGCCCTCGGCCTGGGCGCGGCCGGTGCGGCCGATGCGATGCACGTAGTCGTCGGGATGCTGCGGCACGTCGTAGTTGATGACGTGCGTGATGGTGGAGATGTCGATGCCGCGCGAGGCGATGTCGGTGGCGACCATGACCTCGTATTTGCCGCTGCGGAAGCCGTCGAGCGCCTCGGTGCGTTCGCCCTGCGAGCGGTCGGAATGCATCGTGGCGACCTTGTGGCCGGCGGCTTCGAGGCGCGACGCGATGCGGTCGGCGTTGACCTTGGTGCGGCAGAAAATGAGGACGGAGTGATAGTGGGTGCGCTCGAGGATTTCGAGCAGCAGGTCGAATTTCTGCGACGTCGCCACGGGATAGAGCGCGTGCGTCACCGTCTCGGCGGGCGAGCGGCGGCCGCCGATCTCGATCTTCTCCGGCGAGCGCAGGGCCCACTCGGTGAGCTTGGCGATTTCGGGCGGCATGGTGGCGGAGAAGAGGAGCGTCTGGCGATCCTTCGGGCACTTCTCGATGATGCGGCGCACGTCGGGCATGAAGCCCATGTCGAGCATGCGGTCGGCTTCGTCGAGGACGAGGTGTTCGATCTTATCGAGCTTGATCGTGCCCTTCTCCATGAAGTCGAGGAGACGGCCCGGCGTGGCGACGAGCACATCGGTGCCGTTCTTGAGCGCGGTTTCCTGGCCGCCGTAGCCAACACCGCCGAAGACGACCGTCGTGCGCAGGTTGCCGAAGCGGGAGTAGTCGCGCGAGGCTTGGTCGACTTGAACGGCGAGTTCGCGCGTCGGCTCGAGCACGAGCACGCGCGGGCCGCCGGGCTTGTGCTCCTTCAGCAGCGTGAGCACGGGGAGCATGAAGGCCGCGGTCTTGCCCGTGCCGGTCTGCGAGGCGCCGATGAGATCCTTCCGCGCGAGCAAAATGGGGAAGGCCTGCAACTGGATGGGCGTCGGGTCCATGAAGCCCATGGACTGCACGCCATGAACTACGTCTTCCGAGAGGCCGAGGTTTTGAAACGACATCGCTTAAAAAGGTTAGAGGGAAAAGGGCAAAAGGAAAAGGGACTGCGAAGAGTGGCACCCCTTCAGGGTGCAGCTCGCTTTTTTTAACCCTTTCCGGTGGTGTCGGCCGCCGAGCGGCCTCAACCACCGGCTACGGCTGTTGCAAGCCTTCGGCTTGCTCGGGCTCAGAGATCGATCCGATGTTGCGTCAGCGGCACTTAAAATTCCGCGCATAATTAAACCGCGGGACGCGCGGGGAGTTGATCGAGGGCGGCTTTGTTGTCCGGGAACTTTTTCAGGATCATGAGCAGGCGCTCCATCTGCGCGGCGACGGGCAGGCCGTGCAGGCCGCGGCGGACGGTGGTGACCTTGTCGAGAATCGCCTTCGGCAGCAGCAGCTCCTCGCGGCGCGTGCCCGATTTCTCGATGTCGATGGCCGGGTAAATGCGCGATTCGGCGAGACGGCGATCGAGCACGATCTCCATGTTGCCGGTGCCCTTGAATTCCTGGAAAATGACTTCGTCCATCCGCGAGCCGGTGTCGATCAGCGCGGTCGCGATGATGGTCAGCGCGCCGGCTTCCTCGGTCTGCCGCGCGGCGGCGAAAAACTTGCGCGGGATTTCCAGCGCGCGGGAGCTGATACCGCCGCTCATGGTGTTGCCCTTGGCGCCCTGGTTGAAGGCGCGGCCGAGACGCGTGATCGAGTCGAGCAGCATGAAGACGTCGCGGCCGCTTTCGACCAGGCGCTTCGCGCGCTCGATGACCAGCTTGGTCAGGCGCACGTGGCTGGCGTTTTCCTGATCGTTGGAGGACGACCAAATTTCGCCGCGGCTGGCGAGGAACTGGCGGAAATCGGTGACTTCCTCGGGACGCTCGTCGATCAGCACGATCATGACGAACGTGTCCGGCGAATTGGTCAGCACGGAATCGGCGATGGCCTGCATCAGCATCGTCTTGCCGCTGCGGGGAGGGGCGACGATGAGGCCGCGCTGGCCGTGGCCGATGGGCGTCATCAGGTCGAGCACGCGGGCGGAAAGCTTGTCCGCGCCGTTCTCGAGCTTGATCCAGCGGTTGGGATTGATGGTGGTCAGCTCCTCGAAGGGAAGCTGGTCGCGGTAAAGGTCGATGGCGCGGTCGTTGACCTGTTGCAGCTCGATGAGCTGCGGGCCGCGACCGTTCGACACGCTCATGCCGGATAACTGCAGGCCGTCCCGGAGACCGTTGCGCTTGATCATGTCCGGCGGGACGAAAACGTCCTGCGGAGTGGGCGCGCTGCCTCGCTCGGGTTTGCGCAGAAAGCCGTAACCTTTATCGTGTATTTCTAAGATGCCCGCTACGGGCGATGAATCTGACATGGGAAAGCACGGGCCCGACGGAGGCTGTGCACGACGCAAAGTCGCTGATTCCGCTCTGCAAAGCAAGAATTTATTTTATCTTCAGGTTCAAACTCCATGCCTGTTTACGAGTGCTTTTCAGGATGAAGCAGTCCTGCGCCTGATCGCTTGCCAGATGACGTCGCGGCCCACGCGGACGGTCCCTTCCGAGGAGGGATGATTCATGGCTTTTGGTGGCGCACGGCATCGATGAAGGCGTCGAAGAGCGGCCGGTAGAGAACGTGGCGCTCCGGGTGATACTGCACCCCGAGGCCGAAGGGATAATCGCGCAGGTGCACCTGCTCGACGATGCCGTCCTCCGCGTGACGCGCCGTGATCTCGACGCCCTGGCCGAGCTGATCGAGCGCTTGATGGTGCGAGCTGTTGACCTTCGGGATTTGCAGCTCCGCGCCGTTGGTGTAGGCGAGCGGCTGCACGTTGTCGTGGCGGAAATCCGCGTGGCCGGGGATGTCGAGGTGCAGCGTTCCGCCGAGGGCGACGTTGAGGACCTGCATGCCGCGGCAGATCGCGAAGACGGGCAGCCGCCGCGATAGCGCGCGGGGCAGGAAATAGAATTCCCACGCATCGCGCTCGGCAACGGGCTCACGAATAAGGCTCGGATCGGGCACCGGCTGCCGCAGCCATTCAAGGCCGATATCGGTGCCGCCGCTCAGGAGGAGTCCATGGGGCTGCTCGGGCGCCATGCCGGTGCGCGCATTCCAGAGGAGCACGTCGGGATAATTGGCGAAGACCGTCTCGAAAAACGGCCAGGCATCGGGTTCGATCCAGGTGGCAATGTGCTTCACGAGACAGCTTAGGCACAAAAAGCGGATCCGTGCATGGACTTCGATTGCCAATGTTACGATTTTGCGCCAGTTTGATGGCCCTCATGAGTGCAGGACCTCCTGAAGCGTTTACGCTGTCCTGGCACAAAAAATCCGCCGATAGCTTCGCGGGCATCCTCCGCCGCATCGCCGAACGGGCGCGGAGCCTCGCGGGCGACAAACGTTTTTCCGCCGAGCAGGTCGTCCACGAAATGCGGCTGCTGATCAAGCGCGTGCGTGCGCTGCTTTGGTTCGCGCGGCCTTCCGTCACCCGGACGATCGAGGCCGAGGCGCGGACGCAATTGCGCCGGGCGTCGCAACTCCTCGCCGGGCAGCGCGACGCCAAGGCCGCGCAAACGACGTTCGAGAAAATGCTCCAGGAGATTGATTCCACCGCCGACCGCGAGGCGCTGGAGAGAACTTCGCTGGCGTTGCGCAAGGACCATGTTGCGGCGGAAGAAAACGAGCGGGACAAGATCGGGAAGGCGGTAAAGCTGCTGTGCGGCGAGCTGGACGATTTCGCGCAGGCGGTGGAGCGCTCCGGCAAGTGGCCCTCGGTGACGAAGCGGACGGAGAAGGCGTTCCGCGTCATGCGCAAGTCGGGCAAGAAGGCGCGGCGCACGCAGGCCGATGCCGATTTTCACGCCTGGCGCAAGAAGGCCAAGCGGCTGCTCTATCTTTTGGAAATGCGCGATGGCGATGCCACGCAACGGGAGAAGGAACTGCTCGAGCGCGTGTACAAATTGCAGGCAACGCTGGGCGACGATCACGATTGCGTTGTGACCGCGCAGCAGCTTCCCGCGCCGAAGAAATCGCGTTCGGTCAGGCGCGCGGTGACGAAACTCCTCGACGAGCGCCAGCGCCGGTTGCGCAAAAAGTCGGTCCGGATCGCGCGCCGCATCGATGCGGTGGCCTAGCTTACGGGTGGGCCTCGCCGGGACGATTGGCCGGCGGCACGTTCACCTTGTCCATGTAGGTCACGCGGGCGGTTTTGAGCAAGTCGGCCGGACGAACGCCGGGCGGGGTTTTCTCCATGTCGTAATAATCGTGGACGGCATCCCGCGATGACGCGCGTCTCACCAATCCGGCGGGACGGTGGCGCAGGCCGAGATCAATCTTGCGCTCACCCCCGCCATCGTGTTCGCCATCGCTTCGTTCAGCTGAGGTGTCGCGGAAGAGCCAGGACAGGGCCACAACCTGAAAAATCAGGCCGACCGTGATGAGGACGAGCTGGGCGATGGTGAGAGCACTTAAGGAAGGCATGGTGGGGGATTCCTCGGATGGGGGTTCACTCGGTTTTAATGGTACGCCGCTGTTGATGGTTGCATAATGCGTGCCGTTTTCATATGTGAACGCATTTAAAGCTTTCTAGGCAACAACTTGTCTACCATATGTTCAATTTCGGCACGAGGGAGAAGTCCTTGAATAGTTCGCTTGTAAGGCCGTTCATTTTTTGGCGACCAAACATAGGCCAGGAAACCTCGCGCCCTAAAATGGAAACTTTTTTGCCGAGCAAAAAGAACCATCGACTAATTGCGACAAGTTGCGAAGTGAGAGGAGAGCCCTTCTCCTTCTACTTGTTCGCTTTTGGTCGAACTTCCGGCGTTGTCGCGGCGCAAAAGGCGGCTTAGGGTGGGGCCGGTGAAACAGTATTCCCATCCGGCCCTCAAGAATGTCACGCTGGCGGTGGTAATGCAGGCGCTGGCCGATCCCTGCCGCTTGGCCATCGTGCGGACGCTGCTATCCGCGCGCGGCCGCGAGCTTTCCTGCACGGAGATTCCGCTTCAGGTCGGCAAGGCGACGCGTTCGCACCACTTCGACGTCTTGCGCGAGGCGGGATTGATCACGAGCCGTGGCGAGGGCACCAAGTGCCTGACCTCCCTGCGCCGCCGCGACCTCGAGCGCCGTTTTCCCGGCCTGCTCAAGCTCATCGGCCGCGGCGGGGCGTGATCTTCAGCGAAAGCGATTCGCGTTCTGGCATGTTTTCGGCTCGCCTTCCCTCGTTTGCCGCGCGAACTTCCCCTTACTATGTACGTCAATACTGATCCGGAAGGAAATGTGTCGGGGATTTTCCCGGACTCGCCGCTGTCGCTCGTGATTCCGGCGGGCTACAATGTTCACCTCTTTGGCAGCTTCGATACATCGTGGGAGCAGGCCATTGTGATCTATATCGATGGCCAGCGCTATGACCACCAGATCGGCTCCTTCATTTTGCGCCCGAAAGTCGTTTCCATCCCCAAGCGCGATGCCAGCTACGAGTTGACGCTCGTCGCGTGGCACAAGCGCAGCGACCCGAATCCCGACCTGCCTTGGGTGGCGTCGCGCGGCCAGCGCATCGGCCCGGTGGTTTTCGCGTGGGACGACTCGGCCGAGGACGGCGACTACCGCGACGCGCGCGTGAAGCTCGTCACGAGCTGATTCCGGCGATCAACCGCTGTCCCAATTGCGGATCGCGTCCGTGAGCGCGATGTCGAGCGGACGCATCTTGATGCCGGCTTCTTCGAGCCGGCGCGCTTCCAGCAACGCGCTCCAGTGGCGGGCGGGAGGCGCCTGTTCGTCTTCACGGGCAAAGGCGGGCTCCCAGCCCGGATGCCGGAGCTTGCGGATCAGCGCGACAAGTTCACGCGTGCTCATGTAGCCGGGGTTGACGATGTTGTACGGGCCGCCCGGGAGATCCGAGTTCCAGATTTGCAGGCAGGCGGTCACGGCGTCGCGCAGGTGCGTGAAGGAATTCCAGCGCTGCTGCAGTTGCGGCGACGTCTGCAACCGGGTCAGAAAGTTGCGCGGATGGTCCCGCTCCGCAAACGCGACGTTGAACCGCCAGATGTAGGTTTCCGGAAACGGCAGCAGCGTTTTTTCCATTGCGGCCACCGTGCCGGCGTAGAAACTTCCGCCGTGCTCGAGCGTGGCATTGGGTGCATCACCATCCGTGAAACCGCGCACGCGCGGCGAGCGCGAGGCCAGGAAGAGCGCGAGGTCTTCCGTTTGCAAATTTTCCCGCGCCAGCCACGCGCCGTTTTCGCCCTGCACCCACGCGCCGGCGAAGACGCAGCCACACGAAACGACGCCCAACCGCACGCCCGCCGCGTCGCAGGCTTGCGCCACGGTCTGGGCGAGCGCGACGTTGCCGAGGATCGCGTCGGTGCGTTGGTCCTCGCACTGGTGCATCGTGGGGCGCCCGGTGAAACCGCCGCAGAGGATCACGAGGTCGGGCCGGTATTGCCGCAGGGCCTCGAGCAGCGGGCGGAATTTTGTGTAGTCGAGATCGACGCGCGAGACGGCGCGGTGCGGCAGCCACGCCCGGGCGAGCTCGCGGCGAAATCCGCTGCCGACGTAACCGCTGGCTCCGAGCAGGAAGATCATGATGTCGCGGGAAAGTTCGAATTGGCTCCAGTTTGAACGTACGGTAGGAAACGTGGCAGGCGAATCAAAATCGCGTCCAGTTCTTAATCGGCGTCCCGTGGAGTCGCCAGAGACGGAGGTGCGTGCTTATATTGTCAGACAGAACAAAAAGAAATGAACTTTGCGAAATATAAAAATCTCTCCAACTGGGAAATTCAAATGCTCATGAGTAGCAGAGCATTCGTCAATTTCGGCCTTGGCGTTCTTGTGATGAACTATTTTCCCAAAATAGCCATTTGGCTCGCGGTACCTTCGATCCTTGTTGGGCTAGTTTTACTCGTTTGGTCAGGAAAGGGTTTCTTTCGCAAGTCAGATTCAAATTAAGAAACTACCCAAAATCGGCTGCGCGTCGTAACTCGGATGAAAATAATTCTCGGATTGCTCTTGGTCGTCCTCGCCGGTGTCTGCCGGGCCGAGGACCGCGTCGCCACGCTGGCGACCTCGGACCTCGTGGACTACGATCAGCAGCCCGCCGCCGTGAAGAAGCTGCTCGCGCGTGCGCTTGAGCTCACCACGCAGAATCTCGCCTATAAGTATGGCTCGAGTGACCCGAAGGAGGGCGGCATGGACTGCTCCGGCACGGTCTATTATCTGTTGGCCGATGCCGGCATCGCCAGCCCGCCGCGCGACTCCGGTGAGATGTACCGCTGGGTTTGGAGCGAGGGCCATTTCTATTCCGTCGAGAGCTCGCGGCCCGATTCGTTTGAGTTCGCGCGCCTCAAGCCGGGCGACCTTCTTTTCTGGACCGGCACCTACGACGTCAACCGCGATCCGCCCATCTCGCACGTCATGATTTACCTCGGCGTCAACCGCCAGACCGGCCGCCGCGTGATGGTCGGCGCGAGCGAAGGGCGCCGCTTCAACGGCGTCTCGCGCTACGGCGTGAGCGTCTTCGATCTCGAGCTACCGAAGCACGCGCCCGGCGACACCGGCACCTCGCGGTTCATCGGCTACGGGGCCATTCCCGCGCTGGATCAAGTTCGATCGCCATCGAACAAGTGATTGCGTGGACGCGGGTTGCCCACGCTCATTTGCAATGAGGTTGCAGATGCGTATTCTGACTCATGAACGCTCAGCCCATCAGTGACTCTCTCTCGGATTTTGGGGAGAAGAATGTCTCGGAAAAGTCAGTCTCCATTCCCTCGGACGGTGAGCTGCTTGACGCCTATTCCCAGGCAGTGACCTCGACCGTGCAGCAGGCCGGCTCTTCCGTACTCCACATCCAGGCCCGTGCCGGCCAGGACCGCGGCGGCAGCGGCTCCGGCTTCCTCATTTCGCCCGATGGCTTCGTCGTGACCAACAGCCACGTTGTCCATGGCGCGGACGCCGTGCGCGCGCAAACCCCCGACGGCCGCGAGTCGCGCGCCGACATCATCGGCGACGACCCCGACACCGACCTGGCGGTGCTCCGCATCGACCTGCCTGACCTACACCACCTGCGCTTCGCCGATTCGCAGAAAGTGCAAGTGGGCCAGATCGCCATTGCCATCGGCAATCCGCTCGGCCTCGACAACACCGTGACCGCCGGCATCGTCAGCGCGCTGGGCCGCACCTTCCCCTCGCGCACCGGCCGGCTGATCGACAACGTGCTGCAGACCGACGCGGCGCTCAATCCCGGCAACTCGGGCGGGCCGCTGCTCGACACGCGCGGGCAGGTGATCGGCGTCAACACGGCGATCATCCCATCGGCGCAGGGCATCTGTTTCGCCATTGGCAGCAAAACGGCGGAATTCATCGCGAGCTGGCTGATCAAGGAGGGCCGCATCCGGCGCGGCTACATTGGCGTCGCCGGCCAGGACATCTCCATTCACGAACGCGTCGCGCGGTTTCACCAGTTGCGGCAGCGCAGCGGCATCCTCGTGCACACGGTCGAGAAAGGCTCGGCCGCGCAGGAGGCCGGCGTGGAACAGAACGACATTTTGATCTGGCTCGACGCCGAGGAACTGCGCTCCGTGCATGAACTGCACCGGCTGCTCGTGCTGCGCGAGCCGAACCGCAAGTCGCGCCTGACCGTGCTGCGCAAGCATGAGATCGTTCATCTCTGGATCACCCCGCGCGAGCAGAAGTAACGATTCTTTCAAGTGCCGCGCGGGCCCTCCAAGGTCCGCGCGGCCAACGGTAGCCGCTAATTTACTTGCCCGCCTCTGGAACCGGGGCAAGGTTATATCACCTGAAACAACACGGAGGCTGGCGATGAAATTCTATACGATTGCTCTCTTGGCGGTGACCATTCAACTCGTGCCCGCGGTGCTGCACGCCAGTGATGATTGCGGTTGCACCTGCCAGCCCTTGTTCCATTTCAAGGACGGAATCGCGCCGAATGGTCCCTCGAACACGGAGGCCCTCTACGCCGATCCCGCCCACTACGGCCAAGGCTGTGGCTGCGACTTTTTTAGCTACCGCGACTACGGCCCGGCCCATGTCGTGACTCCGCCTCCGCCGGTCGACACGAAGCAAATGAAGCACCCGTCCTCCTGACGGCTGCCTCATTTCGAAAGCGCCGGTGCGCCGCGCCGTTCGCGCTTATTTGCTTGCCCGTCTTTTCGACCGAGGCACAATGACCGCTACCTGATCGCCGTCCAACGAGGTTGGAAGCCTGGAAACAAAAGGAGCTGTGGCCGAGTGGCTGAAGGCGATGGTTTGCTAAACCGTTGTACGGCCTTAAAACCGTACCGAGGGTTCGAATCCCTCCGGCTCCGCTTTTTAGCGTTGATAATCAACGGGTTGCGAATATAACTTTTATCGACCTGAAAATATCTGAAGGATTTTTACGGCGATAATATTTCATGAACATTCGCACTGTCTTACAACCCCAAACGCGGTTGGGGCAAGAAATCGACGATCTCTTCGAGAGACAGCCCGTGTACGTTCGTATTACTTTTGTGTCAGCGTTCGTCGCTTTGCGTACCATTCTTCGACTGAGGGAGCGTCTCTTGGCGCAAATGGAAGCTGGAGCAAATTTGGGCTTCACGGTCGGCATTGATCTCGGGGGAACGAGCCGCGAGGTTTTGGATGAGCTTCTCCATTGGAATTGCAATGCCTTCGTATTCCACAACCCGATTTCTCGGGCTACGTTTCATCCCAAGATTTACCTGTTTGAGAGCGCTACGGAAGCGACCTTGTTTATCGGCTCCAACAACTTGACGGACGGTGGCTTCTACAGCAACTACGAAGCAACGACGCGTTTCGATTTTGATTTGCCAGTGGACGCGCTCGAATACGCCAGGGTTCGTGAACCACTTGCGGCGTTTCTCGAGCCCCATGGGCCAACCGTTCAAAGACTTGATGCAGGGTTGATTCAGACCTTGGTGGATAGAGGAGAATTACCGGCTGACGCAGAAATTCGCCGACGCAGACGGGAGCAACGTGGAGTGCGTCGCCGGCCCGGCGAAATTCCCGTAAATCCTTTTGCCCCCGCCGCAACGCCCTTTCCACCACTTCTGCCCGAAGAATTGAGAAGGAGGGAACCTGTTCGAGAACCAATAAATCAGGGCCAAGCCGCCCCGGAGATTATTCCCCCACAACCGGGTGCAGTAGCGCCTATTCCTCGTGTTTTAGTTTGGCGAAAAACTTTGCCTCAGACAGACGCACTGCAGGTGAACGAAGGAAGTAATCCTGTTGGCGGTGTTCGATTAACCCAAGCCCTTTTCGAGAATCCGCTGGGCCGCCGAATCGATCAAACAACTTATTTTAGGGAGATCTTCGATGATTATCCATGGGAGGCCGAGGGAAATCGACCCGATCAACAACATACTTTTGTGCCCATGAGGATAGTTATTCGAGATCGGGACTACGGCGTACGAAATTTTGAAATCAGCCACAAACCATCCGGCGAAGCGGGACAAGCAAACTATACGACCATTTTGAAATGGGGTCGTGAATTCGCCCCGACCGTGCGCCAGGAGAATTTGACCGGCACGGTGCTTTCAATCTACGAAACACCTGAAGGTCCCGCAGATTTTCTAATAGACATCACCAATGCCTGATCGAGTGGCCTCACTCTGCTTCGATCGCCCGCTCCGCGATCTCTCCAGAAGGGGTCCTGTGGCGTCGGTCCCGAAGTTTCAACCATGCGGCGTGAAGAGCCTCTTGATCGGATCGGCTTACTCCGATCTTTCCCAAGACGATAGAGTCTTGCATTCTCAAAAACTCTGAATTGCTTTTCGCGCTTCGGAATCTTCTGTCCGCCGCTTTAAGGTCCGCTTCGGTGGCCTTAATGATTGGCACAAGAACCCGCTCAATTTCCGATGGAACTAATTCCAAAACCCCTCCTCCATAGTGTCTGCCTTCCATTTCAGCGGTCAGGCAAGTTAGGCTATTTACAAAACTCAGGACCAATGCCTCTGGCTTTATTCCAAGCGGTTGAATCCGGTAGGCCGTATCAGTGGTGTAGGCGTCCGCACCGTTAAGCACCAAGCGAGGATAGTGGTGAGCTCGTTTTAGCATTGCGATGGGGGCGGAATAAACAGAAGGAACCTTGTACCAAGTTTTTCTCGTGCGGCACTTAAATCGCGTGTGAAGTTTCTGATTGAGCCCAATTTCCAGATAAGCCCGTACATTCTTTGGAAGATTTTTAATTTCTTCCTCTTCGAACCATAAAAAATTCGCGGGTAGTCCTATTTTTTTATTCGTCTCGTGGTCGCCGTCAGAATAAACAAGCCCTCGTACGTGATCGCTCCGCCCGAACATGGGATGAGCCCACGGCTGTAAAGAGTGTTCTCTAACGGTTGCATCGGGCACCAGGAAAAAACCGTTCGCTCCGGTAACAATCCCCACATCTACGGAAGCAACATCCACAAATCTCTTGATATCCTTGCATGCCCTAAGTTCGGAAAGAAGAGATCGCTCAGAAACAGAAAGGAAGACGGGCATCCACTTGCCCTCAATGGTGGCTCCATTAGTATAAGCAGCTCTCTGGAAGAGATCTTCGGGATCACAAGCTAGGACTTGGCGAGATTTTACCGGAATAATTGCGACACCCAACCCCTTTTCTGACACTGTCCGTTTTTTTTCAGCAAGCAGTAAAACGGTTCCTTGGAGCGTGTCCTCGAACCAAATCTCTTCGGGATCGAGAATAAGTATTTTGGAGCATTGTTCGGCCAGATAACGGCGAAGGGATTGTGCGTGCGGAATATGGAATATTTCCGATGGAATTACCATCGCAAGCCGCCCACCAGGTCGAAGCAACTTAATAGAAGCCAAAACAAAAGGAACCCATGCGTTAGTATGCTTAGTGAAGGGCAGCCTGAGTTGAGCGAATATCCTCTCCGCGAGGAGCTGCTGCTTGGTTGGTAAATACTGGTAACGAATGAAAGGAGGGTTGCCAACCACCGCATCGAATTGGTCTTCGCTCTGGCCATTAAATAAATACCAAAGTAGAAAATCACTGTTCTGGACAAGAACGGGAAGATGGGTACGGCAAGACGCTTTCTTAGCCTCAACTTTATTTAGCTCAAAAGCGGCTATTCTTTTAACGCTCTTGAGGCTCTCTTCGTCAATTGCTTGTAGGAAAACTCCATCGCCACAACTGGGCTCAAGTACGGATTTTGGATTTGATGCTTTGATCCATCGAATTAGAAATGAGGCAATAGCAGGCTCGGTATAAAAGCCCCCACGGAGTTTCTGTTCAGTTTCAAATTCAATAAAGTTCATTTTGTTTTTGGCTTGGTTCGTGTCCGTTTGGACTTTGAATCCGCACCTCTGCCCGTAGTTGTCGGAGGCGACACTCCATATTGCGCCGATTTTTCTGATACGACTGACGGCACAAAAAGTGACAATTGCCCCCGTTCGCGAATGTATTGTTCCGCTTGGCGCAAAAACCAATCTTTCAGTGTAAAACCGTCCTTTGTGAGTGCGGAGTACAAATCGTCCTTCTGAGCAGGATCAATCTCGAGTACAATTCTCCCAGATTCCCCACGCGCCATGTAATGTCATATAACATGGCCATGTGCTATTGCAAGGGTTTCATCGACAAATGGTCGAATTTTTTTGCGGGACAGGCAGTCAGGAATCTGTAGAAAATCTGAAAGATTTTTTGCAATTCCAGCCCTTTCCAGCCAATTGGCTCAGAAGACGCGGCTTGAAAGCCAACGACTTGTGCGCTGGAGTCGTTTGGAGCAAGCATCGCGGTGGATTCGAATCCCTCCGGCTCCGCTTCTCGGGGGCGTCGGCCGCTCGTATTTCTTCAGAAGAGCAACTGCTCGCGAAAGATGCATTAGAAATAATCCCATTTCCGTCATGGAAATTACTGGCGAATTGTCGTTGTATCGGCCAGTTACGAAAGTAAAGTCGGCTTCATGAGCGACCCTGCATTCTGGCACCGGATGCAGTTTGCCTTTACCATCACGTACCACTATTTGTTCCCGCAGTTGACGATGGGCCTGGCTTGGTTCCTTGTCTATTGGAAGTGGCAGGCGCTGCGCACCGGGGACGAGAAGTTCAATCAGGCCGTCCGGTTTTGGGCGCGCATCTTCGGCCTTAATTTCGCCGTCGGGGTGATCACCGGCATTCCGATGGAATTCCAGTTTGGCACCAACTGGGCGGGTTTTTCCCGCTATGCCGGGGGCGTGATCGGGCAGACGCTGTCGATGGAAGGCATGTTCGCGTTCTTCCTGGAGAGCGCCTTCATCGGCGCGCTTATTTTCGGCGAAAAGCGGCTGAGTCCGCGCGTACATTTTCTGGCGGCGTGCGGCGTGGCGCTCGGGAGCTGGGCCTCGGGATATTTCATCATCACCACGAACGCCTTCATGCAGCATCCGGTCGGGTACGAGATTGTCGGCACGGGCAAGGACCAGATGCTGGGCCTCGCGAGTGTCAGCGACTTCCTGCTCAATCCCTGGGCGTGGATCGAGTTCGCGCACAATCAATTCGCGGCGTTGGTGACCGGTTCCTTCGCGATCACGGCGCTGGGCGCATTCTATACGTTGCGCAACCAGTACCGCGAGCAGGCGAGCCTTTACCTGCGCAGCGGCACGATGGCCGGCCTTTTTGCCACGTGGCTTGTCGCGCTGCCGACCGGCGACTCGCAGGCGAAAATGGTCGCGTGGCATCAACCCGTCACGCTCGCCGCGATGGAGGCCCATTTCGTGGGCGGCGACATGGCGGGCATCGCCGTCATCGGCCAGCCCAACGTGGCCAGGCAACGGCTCGACAACGCGATCGAGCTCCCCGGCGCACTGAGCTTCCTCGCCAACGGCACTTTCCAGAGCTACGTGCACGGCCTCGACGAGTATGACAAGGACCGGTGGCCCGATAACATCGAGCTCCTCTACTACGCCTTTCATCTCATGGTCACGCTGGGATCGATCTTCATCCTGCTGATGTTCCTGGCCAACGTTCAGCGTTTCCGCGGCAAGCTGGAGACGAGCACCTGGCTGCTGTGGCCGCTGCTGCTGGCGTTTCCGTTTCCGTACATCGCCAACACGCTCGGCTGGATGACCGCCGAGCTCGGCCGCCAGCCGTGGCTCATCTATAATATTTTCCGCACCGAGCAGGGCTACAGCGAGGTCGTCAGCAACGGCGATGTCATCTTCACCCTGATCGGGTTTTGCGGGCTTTATCTCGCGATCGGCGTGATCTTCCTCTTCATGGTCGCGCGCGAGATCACCCACGGCCCGGTCCCGGAAGAGGCGCACACTAATCTGGAGGGCCGCCATGATTGAGGTCTGGTACGGCGTCGTCACGTTCATGATGCTCACCTATGTGGTGCTCGACGGGCGCAACTTCGGCGCGGGCATGCTGCACTTCTTCGTCGCGCGCACGCCGGAGGAACGGCGCCAGGTTGTTGCCGCCATCGGGCCGTTCTGGGTCTGGCACGAAGTGTGGATCGTCGGCTTCGGCGGACGCTTTTCGTCGCGTTTTCCCAAGCTCCTCGCCGCCTCGTTCTCCGGCTATTATCTCGCGCTTTTCCTCGTGCTCTGGTGCTTCGCGTTTCGCGGCGGCGCGCTGGAGGCCGGTGGCCATATCCCGGACAAAATGTGGCGGCAGTTCTGGGACGTCGTCTTCACCGTTTCCAATTACCTGCTCGCGATTTTGTTCGGCGCGGCACTGGGCAATCTCTCGCGCGGCGTGCCGGTCGAGGACACCGGCATGTTCAGCATGGCTTTCTTCACCAACTTCAGTCCCTTCGGCAATCCGCCCGGCCACGTTGGTCTGCTCGATTGGTACACCGTCTCGATGGGACTCGTCGTCCTCATCGTGCTCGGCGCGCACGGCGCCAGTTATCTGGCGATGCGCACCGTCGGCCCGGTGCACGATCGCTGCGTCCGGTGCCGGCGCGCGTTGTGGACCGCCACCCCTGCCGCCGTGGTGGTCATCGCGATCGAAACGTGGATCGTGCGTCCCGCGCTGCTCGGCGCATTCTTCGCGCAACCGCTCGCGTTGCTGTTCGCGCTCGTGGTGATGGCCGGCGCCGCGATGATCTTCACCGGCGTCCGCGCCGGCAATGACCGGCGCTGCTTCCTCGGTTCGGGCGCGGTCGTGATCGGCATGCTCGCGGCGGGCGCGGCGGCGATTTATCCGGTGATTCTCTTTTCGACGATCAACCCCAATAACTCACTCACCGCGCAGAACACCGCCGCGAGCCTGCACAGTCTCCAATTGGCTGCTCTCTGGTGGCCCGTCGCCGGCGTGCTCGCCTTCGGGTACCTCTGGTACAT
>Ga0209611_10001811_pt1 | contig 37131 bp, 22 predicted proteins | sample S1TSphgellanicum_3_FD_187693 | JGI IMG/M metagenome (GOLD analysis project Ga0209611, IMG submission 187693) | Host-associated microbial communities from peat moss isolated from Minnesota, USA - S1T2_Fc - Sphagnum magellanicum MG (SPAdes) (version 2) | ecosystem: Host-associated > Plants > Peat...
CAATACTATAAAGAAGCAACAATTATATGAAAATAAAGGAAAGCAATAACCATGTGAGAGAAATAAATACACCACAAGGAAAAGAACTTTCATTAAGAGAGAAGCAATTGCATTGAAATAATAGTAAAATTGCTAGAAAATCATAGCAATTTCATACAAATAGGGAGATCAACAAATGCGAATATAAAACAATGACCACATGGAAATAATTGACACAACAATAATCACACTTTAAGTTCCCACAAAAAAATGTTGAGAGAAAAGTTCAAAGATGCAACAAATGGATAAGAAAAAACATTAAAAGAAAAACAAATGGATATAACAAATGAACAAGGGAAACAAATGAAATAAAAGAAAATGGACATAACAAATGAACAAAGGATTGTGAAAAGAATTTGGTAACAAATGGAGAAGGGGAGTGCTAAGAAAAGCTTAGAATTATAACAAATGGACAAGCAAGAGCTTTAAGAAAATAAATGATAAGCATGATATGTGTTCAAAAGTATGATGTGTGACATGTGATAGTGTTCAAAAACAAAATATAGTTTGCAAATTGGGTTTAGAAATTCTTAATATTTATTTTAGTATGCCTCCAATATATTAGACAAATATATATTTTTGTACACCCCTAGAATTATAACCCTAATATATTTATAATATTCATTAATATATCTCTAGAAGGTAGGTGTGCAAATTAATTGTGATTAATTGTTGATTATTAATGTAACTAATAGGACATACAAGTTTAGTATATTGATGTATGAATAAAACTTTTAAAATTATTCACATGAAAGAATGAATAAGCTAATAGTTGCAACATAGTGGTATCATAGTCACAAAATGACCAAAAGTTGTCAAGGTAAATAGTTGCAAATGACATATTAGAGTTATCCATAAAATAAGGAAAAGACAACACCAAAACTAATGTTGGCTAATTCTTAGGTTTTTAGAAGAACCATTGATTCTAGTTCTTAAAAATTTCAAGAAACTAGTTCAATTTAATTTTGATATTTTTAAAGGAACCAAATTTGGGTTCTGATTTTGATTTGTTTTCTGAAGGGTGATTTTGGTCCTAATTCCTAAACCTAGTTTCAAATATAACTTATTATAAACACCAATTTGATAACCTCTAATTTTGGTGATTTTGGGTAACCTTTGGTTTCAATCCCAATATGCAAAACAACCCAAAAACTTAAAAATTTGAAACCTAATTTCAAATTGAACCAATTTTGGATCCTTGTTCCATAACCAGCAATTTGGGTTCAATATCCAAAACAACCCAAAAACTTAGAAGTAATCAATATTTTATTTGATGAAAAGAATTTACAAATGATTGGAAATTTCAGTCGAATAAAATGAAATTTTACCACTAACAAACTTCAAACTACACTACATATTACGAAATTCAAAACTAAACATTCATGAAATTAAATAAAATGTTTTATTCCAAAAAAATTCTATTAGAAAGGTTTGAAAATGTCGAACCCATTTTAAAACTATCATATTTCTAGACTCTAATTTATTCTAAATATTCCTAAAGGGTTACATTTGCAAACCCACAAGTGGTTTTTTCAATTCACATAGGAAAAGAAATGAAATGATATTGCACACTTGTGAACCAACAAGTGGTTTTTTTAATTCACATAACATAAGAACAAAAATCATATTGCACTTGCAAGCCCACAAGTGGTTTTTTCAACTCACACGAGAGAAAAATATATATATATATTGCACAATTGGAAGCCCACAAATGATTTTTTTGATGCACATATGAAATGAAAATAAGTAATTTCTTTTAGTCACATAGGTGAAGAAAAAAATGATCAATAAACAATAAATAAATGAAAAATCACCAAAAAAACCCTAAACCCTAAAAATTTACCCTAAATCCTTACTTTGGAATTGAAATTGAATTTTTATCAAAAACCCAATCCAGTTTTAATTAAAATTGTGACTTGGAACCAAACATGTATTTGATTCTAATTTGAAAACCTTTTAAAATTGGGGGTCAATTCAACCCTTGTTATAAAACCTTGGTGAAACCTCACAATTTCAATTCTACTTAGTTCCCAAAATTGAACCCAAGTCCATGTAGGTTCCAAATACCAAGACTCAGAATTATTGATTTATATTCAACAATCCAAGTGTTTAACCAACATTAACCATAACCCTGAGTTTGGTCATACATAAGGTGAGATTCAAAAAAACTTGCAAAAAAATACATTAGCATTCAAGGGGGAAGGGGGGGAGGGGGCGGGGCCGGGGGCGGTTGAAACTCAAAATACCATTCATTTTGATGGTTTTTTGAATTTCACCATGTCTTTTTTTTCTCGTAAATGCCTCCACTACTATTACATGTAATTTCACTACTCCTTGTATAACTACTATAATTCCTCTCAAACCTTGTGCATTAAATGCCGAGTTTCAACATTTCATATTGACGTTTAATAAAATTTCCTTATTTTACAAATACCATTAAAAGAAGGTTAGCGGGGCTGAAAGGAGGCCTAAAAACAAGGTGAAGATAAGGTGAATTTCTGAATTTTTTTATTATTGCATATAGTTGCAAATGAAATGACTACATTTTGAGATATTTCTTCTAGTGACATTTGCATTTGTTGTGATTTGCAATTGCTTAGATTGAAATTAACATTATAAACATGCTTAAACAACCATGGTTTTTCATATATTGTCCCCAATAGGTAACGAGGGGAAGGTATTCAAATGGAAACAATGAACATTGATTGGGATTAACAAGGGTCCATATTCCACCATTGTAATCCATTGATGTCCTTAACACTATCCAAGTATGCATAGTTCATTTTTTTGTAATGTGAAGGCAAACAACCAAAAATGCAAATGGAAGTGCAAGGTAAATGATCAAAGGAAATTGATCCTAATCAAAAAAGGTCTTTGTTGTATTTAAAATGTCCACCTAAAATAGATAATAGATGTCCACATTGATAGCTTTTCCATAATTTGAACATTAAAAAATTCCATCATTGAAAGCAATTTCAATTCTAAAACTATCACACTATAAAATTATAAAATATGCATGCATGTTCTTGCACAATGTTAAGGATAACATGGCATTATTTTTTTAATGTATTTGGAACAACATTTTTTTTCAAAATTGTGAGGTTCTTCAAAAAGCAAAAAATGATGTTAAAAATTAGATATTTTAATAAATATAATGTTGAACCAACATTTCTTTTCTTTTGTTATTTGATAATCATTATCAAACAAAATATTTCAAGGGCTTTCTTGTGCAAGTTGGAAATTTTTTTCCACTATGTAAAAAGTATTTTTGACCTTTTTTCTTTCTTAACATTTCTTTACATTTTAGAGATTTATTTATCCTTTAATAACATCACCACATCACATGTACTGCAAATTGTTAAATAAAAGAATTTTTTTTTTTCAAGTTGTAAGAAAATGAAAGGAAACCATTGACAATGGTTGGTAAGGTGGATGTGTCAATTTTCACCTTCATAAGAATGAATTCAAATTATTTTGAAAACAAGCTTAAAGAAACTTATGAAAATTTTATCTAGTATAGATGTCTTGTATAGATGTTTATTGGGTATTTTGATTAAAATAATAATAAAATAGTAATTAGTTGTGAATATTATATGTAATGGACACAAAAACAAATGTCATGATAATTGATTCATTTGGGATTGACAAAACAAATATCATATTCCAACATGAACGAACTAATCATTGTGTTCTCCTTTTCCAAAACCCAATGTAATTATGTTTTAGTGATGATTACTTAAGTTGAAATGTCCATCAATGATATTGGGCACAATCATGGTAAAGGTATTGAAAGGGATTGTCTAATGGTTCAAGGATTACATAGCACAAATTTGGATTTTTACAATATTTATTGCATTACAATCATAGTGTATTGTTATGTGCTTATAATTAAAATAATTTCCTATTGAAAGAATAAAAATATCTGAAAATATATTGGATTGTATATGAATGTCTTTTTGAGTAATGAATCAAAATAAATGTATTAAAATTTACAATTGATTTTAATTTTAATTTATAAATAAATAATGTCTACATCTATGTTTAGTAGTGTTCATTTGGTAGATTAAAATTGTCCTTTGCAATCAATTTTTGCAACTACATTTTAACTGCAAATAATTTTGAAGCAATTCTAAATGACATTTTAAAAATTACAAATGACAAAAAAATTCCTAGTGATTGGATGCATTTGATTAAATTATCAATCATATGAATATTTCTTTAATTCATATAATTCCTCTTATGGGGCTACGAGGAGAATTATAATTTTTTAAACCATTTGGTTGAATATTTGTATTAATTAGTTTTGGAATTTATAACCCCAAGTGCAAATCACATGTGAAAGAAATAGTCATGCAAAAAAACATATCAAGTCGTTTATAAAAACTTATTTCAACATGTTCTAAGTTTTTGGCTTCAAAATAAAATATTTATGCATGATAATGTACACATGTGAAAAATCATGACCAACATGAAAATTATCTTCATTTGAATTGATAGATTTTCTCAATTAAATTTGTCCCTTTTAGATTCTATATTTTTGATAAATAATGGAAAAATCCTATATTCTCTTTTGGTTCCTTGGGGTACCTTTACCATCACTATGTCCTATAACATATTATCATTATTTGCTAATTATAATGTCCACACTTAACATCACATGAATAACATTAATTAATTTTAATCTCATTTGTCATCCTACTCATTCATCTTTTTCCACCCAATACCATAAACTTAAATTCTTCCACTCAACTCCTATTTGACTTAATTACCTTGATGTAAAACTTTTAATCAATCTCTTCACAACCTAATACCAAAAACATCCTAAGTTATTTTGCACTTCCATATACTTAGTTATAATATGACATAAGTTTGATCCATTTATGATGATTAATGATTTAAAGTCTATCAAAATCATGTTCCCCCAAAATTCAACATTTATCAAAATAAATTCTCATAACTCTTATCCATAAAGTTGGAACTAAAATATTCAATTAATGACTAGTTAATCCAGTTACCAATTGATTATGAACCCATAACTAGAATCATGTATTCCAATTACATATAAATGACAAATTTAGTAGTCAATTAGGTCAAAACTCATTGACCTTACTAGTTGGTTTTTGGTATATCTACCTTAGGGGATACATAAGCAAACTAAACAAAAGTTGGAAACAAAAAAAAAAAGTTAAAGAAAAGCCAATGCTAAACCGTAAAAGCCTAAGCCTTCTGAAGGTGATTTTCAATACCAAAAGAGTATCATGTTTATTATTTCATGGATCTAAGAAAATTTGAGAATAAACACAAAGGCATTGTTGGATTTGAAGAACATAACATGAATAACAAGTTATAACAAAATTTCAACTCGTCTAGTAAACATATGAGTGAGATTGGGCACCTGGGATGCACCAATATGAAGTGGGGCAGCTCTTGCCTGAAACTATGGCAAACTTTTGAGGACTTGAAAAAAATAATTTAATGACACACCACCCATTCAACGAAGCTTCATGATATATATGTGTGTTACCTATTTTATGCCTAATTTTGAAAAGATTTGGGACACATATGAGTTGGATCCAACGGCCCCAACAAATGAACGTCGATAAAATTTTGCGTTTGACAAAAAAAAAATCTTGTTAGGCAACTTTCCTTTTTACTGAGAAAAATAAAAATAAAATATATACGATCATTTCTTTTTTAATTTTTTTCCCTTTTCTCCATAATTTATTTTATCCCCCATCCCCATCCCATTTGTTTTTTTCCTCCCTCACTCCCCCTCCCCTACCTACCATCCATCCCTTCTCACCATTTTCTGACCAAAAACATAATTTACAAGAAAATAGACAAAATTCACATATGTGAATTTGGTCGACAATCCTTTCTTTAACAAAAAATAATTGAAAATAGTTTTTATTTTCTTGAGCAGCACATCATAAGAAAGATGTTGAGAAATTACACTCACCCAAACAAAATTAAAAAATGAAAACCATCAAAATCTCAAATTTTTTGAGCCATTTAAAATTTGAAAAAAAAAACCCAGATCTGGCTCTTTAGGCGTTTAGGGGTTAATGTAAGAGAAGGGTAAGCTCTCTTGGCCCTTCCATGTTTTTCAGTGCCCAGCACTTGGGCTAGTGTCCTCGTGAGGTGTGTAGGCACCTCAAGCCAGTGGAAGGGCCTCTAGGATGACCCTTGTCCTATACTCAAATGAATCAAATTCTCACTCGAGTTAACCGACTCTAGCTATCAGTTTAATGTTTTGATCAAAAGTCCTCTCTTCTCTTCAGGGGAGTTGCATTGCTGGCGCACTTTTAAAATGTTGACTAGTGATACTTGCATGTGGTGGGATAGGAGTCACGCGTCACGATTTTGGCGTCCATATCACAGAGAAATTGCGTGTCCACGTAGCAAGAAAAAGACATTTTATTAAATCTCAGTATGAAATGCTGAAACTCAGCATTTAATGCTCCAGGTATGAGACTAAGGAAGAAAGAGAACCCATATTTCAATGGGTTTTCCACTAGGCTGCTGTCATCACAATTACACATGGTATACACATGATAACTGTGATCACAGCTGCCATCAGTAAGTCTATTGTATGTGTAGTTGTGATCACAACAACCTAATGGAAAGAAACCCTAGTGAAAGAATGAATTTGTATGCATGAAGATGAACCTAGGGACAAGGCTATATACCTACCTACCTACCTACCAGATCAATGCCGGGTTTGACTTCTACCTTTGCCCCCCACGGATCCGAAACCCTAAGGGAGGCAAAACCCTAAAGTTAGGGTCTGCTACCTGTAGTTTCGCTTTTGCGCATTTGGATTGCAGGAGCCGACTGTGTTCCGCGCGTTGTGTTGTGTTGTTCTTTCCGTCCGTCGTGCTCGTGCTTTTCTCTCCTCTTGTTTTTTGCCCCCCTATTGACAGACCTGATGCCACAGTTGAGCGTTGTTTTATTTCGGCGGCGTTTTTTCTTCTCCATTTAAAGGGGTCTTCCCGGTGTTGTTGTGGACGGTTGTGGGATTCTTCACTCCGGTACTCTGCTTTTCTCGAAAGGTACGTTTGTTTGTGACATGTAAAATGGATATAGTCTCTGAACCTTTTCCTTTGTTGTCTTGGTTCGGCTTTCCGTTTTCTACAAGGTTGTTGTATGTATGTATGTATGTTCCTAGGCTTTTTTCCCTTCCCTCCTTTCCTCAGAGCCGAAGTTAAGTTTGCAGAGAATGTTGCACAAGGTATGTAATTGAGTGTTGTGACCTGAGCTCTGTTGGCGATGTCTGACTCAATGTCTGTTCTGTTGTCGATCTGAGCAGATTCATTAAACCTAGAGACTTTGTTAGGGTTTGAGTTCGGGTCTGGCAATATTGTGACCCCGACCTCTAGCTTTCTCTTCATGTACTCATGCATCCGTTGTCTCATCATGCAAGAACGCTGCAGTTTTTTGCTTCTTGATAAGCGCCTCGAAGAGGTAGAGCTTTTGTTTTCAAGTTTTTGCAGGATGTTTTGTTTCCCACGGGTTCCCTCTTGACTAGGGCTGTATTTTTACCAGCATTTTGCCGGCAATCAAGATGGATATGAAGAAGAGGAAGATGGAGGAGAATGGTGCAATCACAGGAGGGTTAACTCCTTCAGCTTTTGAGATCTCGAAGGAGGATGTAAAGAAGCTTATAGAGCTTTTCAACAAGGAGCAGTTGGTGGAAATTTTAGAGGATGCAGCCACCCGACATGAAGATGTTCTGGAAGAGATTCGGAAGCTTGCTGATAAGGACCCCGCCCATCGCAAAATATTTGTACGAGGCCTGGGCTGGGATACTACCTCTGACACCCTCAAGACTGTTTTTGCACAATTTGGGGAGGTTGAAGAAGGTGCAGTTATACTTGACAAAGGCACAGGCAAGAGCCGGGGTTTTGGTTTTGTGACATTTCGTCATATGGATGGTGCCCAACGTTCGCTGAAGGAGCCAAGCAAACGGATTGATGGACGAATGACAGTCTGTCAGTTGGCAGCAACAGGGGCTACTGTGGTGAGCTCAACACAGGAAGTAGGCCAGCGCAAAATCTATGTCGGAAATGTCCCGATGGATCTTGCAGCAGATAGGCTACTGGCTTTGTTTGCTGGGTTTGGTGAAATAGAAGAGGGGCCACTAGGATTTGACAAGGTCACAGGTCGTTCAAGAGGGTTTGCATTGATCATTTTCAAGACTATTGAAGCAGCTAAAAGGGCACTGCAGGAGCCAATCAAGACAATTGATGGTCAGCAAATGTACTGCAAGCTTGCTGTTGAAGGTCAGAAACAGAGGCAAGGTGGTACACAAGGGAAGGCGGACAATGATGCGCGAAGAGGGGGCCCTCAGGTACTATCGCTGCACAAGCTACAGTCAACAATAGAGTCTTTTAAAAGTCCTTCATCAATCTGCTATCTGCCCATGCAGATCTCTTTTAATGGGATTTGTAACAACTTCTTCAAAAAAATTATGTTGTCTTGCTAGAGAGTCACCTTAATTTTGAGTGGTGAATCTAGATTGTAGAAGGCTTGTGCTCACACCAAAATTCCTGTGGAATTTGTCCCTGCAGGTCTCTACTCCTCAGTCAGCAGTTCCAGCAGGTTCAAGTCTTCAGTATGGTTCAGTGAACCCAGGTTTGATCACAACCGGCATACCTTACAATCAGGGGATAAGCCCAGGGATGAATCCAGGTCTTTCAAACCATAATCAAAACCTTGGCAATCTCAATGGCACCCTGAATCCATCATATTCTCTGACCCAATCTCTAAATCCTTCACTTGGCCATTCCTCCCTCAATGCCTCACTAAATCCCTCTCTCACACCAGGAGTGGGCCAAGTGCAAACATCTTTAGGGGTGGCCTCATATGGCACACACTTAGGAGTGTCACCCTATGGGACCCAACAGTCTGGGCTGAGTGGGCAGCCGACAGCTTACTCTTCAATGGGAGGACTGCCTTTGTATGGATCAGCAGCAAACTCAGTTGCATCCCAACAGGCAGCAGTGTTCCAAGCTACAGGAGGTCATTATGCATATGCTTCATACCAAAACCCCCAGTTGCCTGTGTCATCTGCACCTCGTGCCTCAGGTGTCGGAGGCCTTGGGTTGACCTCATACTACAACCTCTAGGTATGCATTATCTCCTTCCCTTTCCTGTTGGTTGGAAACATTTGACTTACCAGTCAGGGCAGTAGTTTCTGAATACAAGCACTTGATTTCTTCATGCTTCTGGTCTCTGTAGGTTGTCCTGGGCATGCTCCTATACATGAAGGAAATGGAGTCTAAATTCACACTCTTGGCTTTCTTCAATGGACCCTGCCCCTTCTTTACAGTTTCAACAAAATGTCATTTGTTGAGCACTTTGTGAACATTTTTTTTGCCAGCACTTTTTGTAGTTTGAAGGTGGCACTGTCTATGATTAGTGCATCTCATTGTTTGATGTTCTTGATGGGCTTTCAAATATTAGAAAGGAGTGCCAGTATTCCTACTGTCATTTTTTCTGTCTAGTCCTGTACATGTCCATGAAGTATTCAAATTTCCTATCGGTGACTTTGCCTCTTGTTTTTCTCTGTACACAAGTGTTCATTTGCTTTTTGTTTGTGCCCATTGTATGTCAAACCTAATGTTCATCTGTGTCTGGGTAGCTGAGGCCCTGACTGTGAACAGCAATCCGTTAACAGGTTGTAGGCCCAGTGGCAGTTTCTGACCCCACTGCAAGCCATGTTCTGTTCACTTGAGCCCATACTGCCCCATGCTACTGTTTAATCAGCATGGATTAGCTTGAATTAGTGCTCACAGTGCTTGCTGTCCTGATGTGGGTAGGCTGTTGCTTTTCCTTATTGAGTTTGCCCATATCAAGTTGTGGATTAATTTACCATGGTATTGCAGCATGGCTTGGTATATGTGCACTCCAGAATCTTGCTGCTGCTGCTGATGCTGCTGCTCTTCCCAGTGTCGAAGGGTGATATGCCATGTAAGCTATGGATCTCTGTTGTCTTCATGATGTTTCTATCCTAGCTCCTTTTTGTGATCCAGTGATTAGAAGGTAGACTTGGTGATTTTTCTTTTGCTGAAGCCCTCCTAATTTGACGTGTGAAATGGGCATCTTTTTTGTGTGCTGGACTTGTAATGGGCTTTACTGATGCCCTGATGACTGAGGCAGTTTGCCACTGTAGCTCTTGTTCAATATTTTCTTCCATTAATTTGTCAGGAAGTGTTCTGAATTTCTTTGTCTTCATGTCACATGGGCTTATCAATATTAGCTCAGCAATTGGTTTTGTTTGATGGTCTTCTGGTTTTACTGCAATGTCCCAACTTTGGGAGCTCTATTTATGTCCTGGAGGTGATTATTGTGGGAATACATTCCTTTTCTTAAAGATCTGTTCATTTTCAAGGTGAAGACATTGAGCAGACCCAGGATTATGTGGGAATTGAATTTAAGGTTTTCAGGTCTTGTGCAGTTCTGCTTTGCTATCTCGTCAAAGTCACAGTAGCAGTCTGTCATATCTATGTGTATCTTCTTAACAGGATTCAGACAAGTCTGGTGAGTTAGAGTTTGGGTAACAGAGCTTGCTAGGGCTTTTGGGCTCTTTCCTGGGTGCTTTTTCTCATTGCTCCTTGCTCGTTCATGTTATCCCTGAGCATTTTATGTGGTGAGTTCTCAATTAAGACCTTCCCAAACATGGGCTGTAGTATCTTTAACTGCAAAGATATTTTGACTGTCTCTAGTTCTTGCAGTGGTAGAGCATGTCAACCCCTGGGTGACATGCTATCATTAACAATCTGAAACTTATACAAAATGTTGTGAACTGTATTTTTCAGGTAGATCTTGTTCTCTTTTGAATTGTGCAGAGCTGAATGGTTCTTTGATTAATATTTGCATACATTACGCACTTGCAAATGCTTCGTAGGCCTGATGGATGAGGCAACATGTGTTGCAGAGTATTATGATTCTGTGATCAGAAGTTTACATACATTCAATGCAAAGTATTGTTGAGCATACTTATAGTAGCCAGTTGGTGAGTCATGTATCTTTTCCTATTGATATGTGTAAATGTATTGCACATGGTGTTTGTGACAATGTTTGGAGTTTTTGAATGTGACTTTTGATCAAACTTCTTGATTTGAAATTGTTGCAGCATTCTTATAGCAGCCAGTTGATGAGTCTAAATATCTTGTTTGTAGATACTTGCAAATGCAATACACATTGTGTTTGTGACAATATCGGGACCTTCAAATGCAATATTTTGATAAAGCTTGGTGATTTGAAACTGTTGTAGCCTTTATTGATCTGGAACACTTTGTTTTGCACTCAACTGTTCATGCACACTACAATGGGCAGTTCATGTGGTAACTTTGGTTGGATGCATCATACAACAAAGGTGTGAGTTATATGTGCATGCTTTGGTGGCATCCTCAGTTTGTACCATCTTTGCATGAGAACAGTTCTGGAAAGTTCTTGTCATGAGAGCTGTGTCATGAGCTATCTATTTGGTAATGTGGTTACTTCAATTTGGAATGACAATCACCCTCAGTACGTCAACATGGTGATAATGGGACTGCTGAGTGCCAGGATGGTTATATGTTGGGCCTGCATTGTTTTTGGGATTACTGGTGGGAACAGGAATGGTCAGTCCTATTTTATCTGCTCCTTATGGATGTGCTGCAATGAGATTGGTGAGAACATGACCTTTAAAGATTGAGACCACGATCCTTTCAGTTTGATGTTAGTTTGAAGCATATTTTGTTGTTCATGCTCGGATTTTGTTGTAATAGTGTTGAGCTGTCAGCGGTTGGGACTGGTGGTATTCATGTTTTAAGTAGCTAGTCAGGAGAAAATAAATGTTTCCATTTCAAGGGTCCTATCTGAAGAATGTTCAAGTAACATAATATGTTGGTCTGGAGTCCTGCAACAATGCAAATTCTGGCCCTAGCTCTCTTGGGTTAGGCTTGTTGAGAATGTTGGATATATTTTGACATGCTTGCTGTCACCTATACTGATGAGGAAGGGAAAAAATGGCGGATCATTGGATGAGAAGAAGATACCAGACTTTGGATAATTTTCTATTCCCCTTGAATGTTTTTCTTATACCAAGCATCAGCCTCCTTGGAAATGTTTGAGTGCACTATGAGGTTCTCTGTTTGAGCTCCCTGGATGAAGGGCGGTGTCTCCTGTAAAATGATGGCTTTTGGATGCCACTACCATTCTTGATCTGCAGAATAAGCTGGAAGGTAGGCAAAAGACATTGCTGAGGTGTTGGGACAGTCATTTGAGTATGATGAAAGGAGAAGATAAGGTGGTTTATGGTTTATTTTGGTTCATGAATCGATGCATGAATTGGTTTGGTTTGGAATGAGCAAACAATTGGATGCTGAAACTATCAAACTGATATTAGTTAGGTAGATAGTTGGACTGATGTCACTCGATGATGCAATTTCAGGACTTCTCTTGTACTGGTTTAGGTATTTTATATCTGCATATCATCAGTTGAAAAATGTTCTTATCACTTGGTGGTGAAGCTCCAGGGAAGTATCATTCCTGTTAGTGCAAAATTGTGGATGGGAAATTTACTCTTTTGTTGTGTTTTCTTCTGATTCTGGTTCTCTGGTCTACTTTTGTTGTGCTGGTTGCTTGGAGCCGAGCTTCATTGTACTCAGGTATGTCTCTGTGTTTCACTTGGCATGTGCTGAGAGTTGAAATATTGCATTGTTGTGTGACAAATGTAAGAACTATCTTTGAGGTAATTGTGGCAATGTATTGAATACTCTTCCTTCTTGGCCCTTATGTGTAGTGGTTGTGGAGTTACTGCCAACAACCATGGCTACATGGAATTTTTGAAACTTGTGGTATTTTGGCTGTCATATTCTAGTCTGGCATTCACATGTTTGTACTGTCAGCTTTCTACACTGGTCCTGTTTGCTGTAAATAGGCTACCACATGTGTGCTCTGTAAGTGACACTACTTCTATGCCTATTTTTTCCTGGTGGGGCCTTTCCAGCATTGTCTAGCTGTTACTATAGCTTGAGATTTCACAAGTTTTGGTTCGAGAGTTCCTTATGGGCATTTCTTCTTTTTGATTTTCTTGAGAAAACCACTCAGATCTGGAGCAAGGAAAATGTGCAGCTGTATACTTTTGCTTATGTGCTGATATGCATGCTGAAACCTGCTGCCCAATGATTGTCAATGACACCTGTAATTTGAGTTCTGCAAGTTGCAGTCTCAGATGCTGTTGATACAAGTTTTAAGTTTGTACACTAAATCATCAATCTCATGGGTTCTTGTGTTGTTGAGTAGTGTAATTGACAGATCTTTCTTGATTTCATGGAGGCCTGCAAACGAATAATGTTACTACTGGGAAAGACTCTGTTTTGAAGTCCTATTCTGCATCCTTTCTACTGAAGTGCTTGGACTGAATTGCAAAGCGGTGGTGCAGGCAAGGTTGTGGGTGCAATTGGGATCCCCCATCTCAGTACTGTTGAGTTCAATCCCCAGCAACCTCTTTGGTTCAAGTTGTTCAGTTCTCAGGTAACAGACAGTGTCTGATGGTGCCAAACAGAATCCAGTAATGACACAAATGCATGCTTGTCAAATTTCTGATTTATACTTTGTAATGCCTAATAAGTGTACTGTTGTCTGTGTGATTTTTCACAGAAATTTACTAATTGGATTGTCACTGAGTTTGTGATGTTTGGAGGAGTTCACATGCTAAATTCACAACAAGCTTTTAGTGAAAAGGTTTGTTGGCTCATTTCTAACCAGGCTTCGAGAGCAGTTTGCTAGTACAGAGCATGTTTTTGAGCATCTTGTTGCTACATTTCTGTAAGTGTTGAAGTATATCTTCCTGGTTCAGCTAAGAATTGTATGCTGATGTGGTGTGCCTGTTCTCAAACATGATGTAGCTCTGGTCAAGGGAGGAAGGTGACTGAACAGGTTATGTTGCCCTAACATTTGAAGATCCGAGGAATGCATACAAAGAGGTGGGTTGGTTGGTTGATGTCTTTACTTCAAACTTGGCAATGATCATCAACTCATCGATTGTTAGTGTCCATGAATCCAACAGAAATTTGGAACATTGCTCCTCATTCATGATAATCCAACTATGTCATACTGTAGCATGGAAAACTGTGAAGCAGCAGCAGAATTGCCTGAAAGCTGATTTTTTGGTCAACATTATCAGCATGTGTGTGCAGATAGAGAGGGTAACACCCTGGAGCTGATCTTGATGGAACAATTGAGATTGAGCACCTGCTCAGTTTGAGTGAGGGTAGAGGCAGGTGGGAATACAGGCAAGAGGTGCCTTCACCCTAGTCACCACTTCCCATAGCCAATTTCAGCACTGGAACTTCTGGTTAGGAAGGTTCTCATCAACATTGATAATTTTTTTTGGAGTAGTGAACAGTCTTTTTGTAGATTCTTAAGTGTTTTGTACCTCCAAAGAGTTATTCTTTGTCCAATCAGTAAGCTTAATTAGTTTGCTGAAGAGGAAAAGGAACACCTTCAAAGTTTTTGGTGAATTGAACCAGAGATCTGCTTTACATATGTTTCTGTTTGGTGCTCCTGTAGTTGGAACCTTCAAAATGATTATTTTAAGGAGTTGTTAATCTTGTGTGATAAGCATTCAGAGCCCACTTTGTCTTTAAGTATTTTGCACTTACAGTTCTCGATCTTGTTTCAACCTTTTTTCTTCCTCTTTTCTCTTTTCCTTTTCATTTCTTTTTCCTTTTTTTGCTGATTTCTTCCTGATTTGTTCAATCTTAAATCTTTAGAGGCTTATTATTGGGTCATATCTAAAATCTATTCAGGATAACTTGAATTGTAAGAAGTTATTCAGTACATATAGAGAGACTTGTCTTGCAACTGGTTCATGTTGGACACAAATTTTGTCAGTTGGGCTACTGCTGCAGGATATTTTCCTCCACTTTGCAGGATCTTCATTTAGATGTGATAAGTGTCAGGTTCATTCAATCATCTGTCACTTCAGAAGGTCAGGAGGAAGCCTACACCTCTGCATGGATGGCCTACTTGAATGAGCAGCCAAAGGTTGTTTAAGTGTTTACATGGCTTTTCCATGGGCAGCAACCTGAGGGGCTCAAAGTTTTCCAACCCTTTACACAATCCAAGTTTCTTCTTAATCTCTCCTTATTTTTAGACCCCCAAAATTCTGGACCTTAGTATTTTGTGTTCTTGAAGAGGGACTGGTCATGTAAATTTGCATGTGCAATGAGAAATGGCTTGGTGGATTTAAGATAATGCTCATCCTACATGTCAACTGAGCATGTCGTCAGGCGCTCATGGAGCATTGTACATGTGCAAGGACAGATGACTTGGTGGATTTAAGGTAATGCTCATCCTACATGTGAACTGAGCATGTCGTCAGGCGCTCATGGAGCATTGTACATGTGCAAGGACAGTTCGCTTGGTGGATTATAAGGTAATGTTCATCCTATATGTCAATTGAGAATTTAGTCAGGAACACATGGAATTGGGCATTGTGGTGAGAATGCAACTTTTTCCAATGAAAATGCAAATTGGAGATGGTGTATTTACTTGTTTGGAAAGGTACCCCCAAAGAGGGTTTTCCTTGATGAACACTTGGACTCTAGGGTGGAAAGGGCCAATCCCTCGAGTCGGTTTGTGTAGGGTAAAGCCCCTGGGTGGGGCCATTCTCAGAATATGGGGCCTAGGATGGGGTGGTAGTTGAGTCCAGCCCTGTATCTTGGAAATGTCCCCCACCTGTGGGCTTTACTCATTGTAAAGCACGAGGCAAAAGTCTCATGAATGTAAAAATTTAATATCCCTTCTCTTTTCTAGGACAGAGTGTGATGAATATAAGGTATCCTGCAAATACACTTAGGAATTTTCTCCAGTGGATTACTAGGTGTGTACGCACTTGCCTAGTACACAATTCCTTGTGAAGGTGCCTGCTGCCTAAGAATCAACAGCAGAAGAGAGCATTCCAATCCTAAACAATTTTACGTGTCACATGAATGCACTATAAGTTTTCAATCTGCATTAGTGGGCTGTGGATTGGTAATTCCTCATGGAAGATGCATTTAACATTTTCCATGAGGAATTACCTAATCATTGCAGGGAATGTATGTACAGGTGAATAGGTATTAGAGTTATCCGTAAAGTCATCCCCAGTTCGTCCCCCAGTTTGGACCTTAGTTTTCACTTTCGTCCCTAGTTTTGGATTGTCCATAAAGTATGCCAAACTGGGGACCAGTTTCCAAAAAGTGGGGACCAAATGAATTTTTGGAGGGAACATGGGCTGCCCAAAAACAATTGCTGTTTTTTATGCTTGAGGGGGTTTAGTAGGGTTTATGTTGGGTCAAAATTTTCTCCCATCTTCAACTCTTTCTCTGGTTTTTTTCTTCATCTAGTTTTTCTTCTTGCTCTTCTCATTTTTAGGATTTCCATTTTATCAAGTTCTTTTCTTTCTCATTTGAGCTCTTTTCTTGCAATTTTTTTCTCTTGTTTCTTTCGCTCTTTTTTTTTAAGCAATGGCTTTTTCTTAAAGCTCTAGTTCTTCTTCAAACTCAAGCTCTTTTTCAAGTTATGATGGAGTCTTGTCTGACATGGATCAAGCGGCTACAATGCTTTTTCATGTGGGATTAATTGCTTGTACTTCTGGAGACTTATTGTGGCATTTTGTGGACCAAACTAATGGTGTTTGAAATGTGCTAGCCACACTACGATCCACCCCAACACTATTCAAAAACCTAACTAACTTCACTACCACAAAGTTTGAAGACTTGGCATCCATTGTGGTGCCTACAATCAATCAAACCCATGCATGGTCTATAGGTGAGACCCCTATTGTTTCTAAGAAACCATCAAAGCTAAACCTTGAACAACACCTTCTAAACTTTGTTTTCTTCCTCAAACATGACAATGTCACCAAATATGACTCTTTCATGTGGAACTAGGCCAAAAACTCGGTGTGTGATGATGTTCTCTTCATTTCATCTTGCATTAATTTTGCAATTGTGGATGAGATCTATTGGCCTACAACCTAGGAGAGAGCTACATTAGGGTCCTATTTGTAGGAGTTGTTAGGATGCATTAGGTTCATTGATGGGGCCTTAATTGAGATTTAGAAACCTTGGCGGGATCCATGTCACTATACTTGGTTCAATGGCCGCAAAAAACTCAAGGCTATGAATAACATAGAGGCTTATTTATCCACATAGATTTTGGCTATCCAAGATCTTACCATGATCTGAGCATTCTTTAGCACTCTAGCATCTTCCAAGAATGGTGGCAATATTTCACTCATGATGATGAATACTTTGAGTTCTTACTTGGGGATCCCGGGTATATGGGAAAAGAAATGTTCATAATGTGGAGGATTGGGAGATAGGAGATAATTCCCAATGCAAACATGGATGCAGTGCATGCATACAACAAGATGCATGCTGGTTACATGGTGCAAGTGGAATGGGGTATTGGAGGGCTGAAAAGAAAATGGAAAAGGCTCATGAAGAGGTTTGATAGCACAAAATCAAGATATTCACACCTCTTCAAATCTGGAACCTTACTCATTAACTTCCTACATAGGAAAAATATGGACCTCACATATGAAGTTATCGGTGACCTTCTTCCTAGTCCCAAAGACCACAAATGGGCTAGGGACTTATAACTAAATGTGTGGGCAAGTTTTAACTTGTGCCCTAAATTCTTCCTCTGAAATTATTCTTAGCTTTTGGGCTACTTTCAAGTTTGAGATCTTCACCTTATTCTTGCATTCATGGTTGATATCCATCTTTGTAACCAACAATGCATCACGGATCTCCAAGCTCACTTGGAAGCAAGATGCCATGGTTGCAAAACTCCTAGATTGGAGTTGCAACAAATTATGTTTAATCATTGGCCTTTCAAGAGGCCCTGTGTTGGAGCTAGGTGGAGTAGCTAGCCTAAAGGTTGGGCTAGTGCAATTTGCCTTAATGGAACTAGGAGAACTAGGACCTATTACTATTGTACCTAATCTCCCATCAATAAAATCTTGTCTCCACTTGAGTACATTCCTTGTGGCATGACCGTCCATTGTTTTGAGTCATGCCAAAACCGCATCAAATTATGGAATTGCCTTTTTAGTTCCCTCTTCATTAGAAGTGCCGGTCTTAAAATCCTTTTAAGGCATTTCGCAACTAATCCTTCAAGGTTTCCTTGTGAAATGGTGAGTTTGGGTAGGCAATCACTTAATCATTATAAATTGCCTTCCAAACAACCATTAGAATCAATTGTGTGACTTGTTTTTTCACACTAGAATAGTCTACCAAATGGGTGTTGTAGCTAATGCCCATAGTACTCAAGTGTAAAGATTCCACAATGGGTTTCTACATTTTTTCCTTCATGTGTCCCTTCCCCCTCAACTTCTGAGCATCATGGTGTCAGGAAAGTTCCAAGCTCCCTTGGGTCATATAATCTCCTCACTAAATGTTGCCATATATGTTAAAGCTACAACATATAAATAAACACATTCCCACTTTTAGACCTCCTACTCACTATGTAACAAACCCACAAGAACATTTCCATGACTTGCAAACCGTAACATAAGCTCAATGGCCACATACAAGCCATAATGAGCCCCCACATTCCTACTAAGTGCAATTCTAACACCCATAGACTCAAGAAAAAATTCAATGACCCAATGCAAATTATACAAAAATTACCCTAGGTATTAGTAGCTCGAATGTGGGAACAGATGATTAGAATTGAAATTCTAGTGATTTGTAGACCTCACTCTAGTTCAATGAGGACTTTAGTAGCTAAAACAAGTCCTCACATGTACACAAATGAGAACCTCAAGTGGTAGACTTAACTTTGGTTCAATTAAGGTTTCAATAGTTCAATCTAGTGATCAATTGATCATTTCTATGGACACACAAAGCTACAAACCTATAAATGGCTTGATTGACAACTTCAAAACCTCAAAATGCATGCACCCAATTCAAATGAAAAATACCCTAAGAAAATCCTTTAATTTGGAAGTTCAATTAAAGTTTCAATAACTCAACCAAGTGGTCACAGTACCATTTGTGTGGACCCACAGACCTACAAACCTATAAATGGCTCAATTGACAACCTTAGCCTCAAAATGCATACACCCAATTCAAATGAAAGATACCTTAAAAAAATCCTTTAATTTGGAAACTCAAGTAAGGTTTTAGTAGTTCAACCAAATGGTCACATTATCAAATTTGTGTGGACCCATAGAAGTGTAGACCTTCATCTGGCTCTATTTCATAATCAATTGTTCAAATGTTTCATTTCATAGTCAACTATTTTCCTTGAAAGCACAATTTTTATTTTTATTTTTTTAAAACCCTAGCAAAGCTCCATGAACTATAGACCCTCAAAACGAGTGGTCAGAAGCTTAATTGGAGGCATGCTCTTGAACTAAATTGTATTGGAGAATTATTTTGTTGAACCTTATTTCACTTAAGTGGTTAGAAGCCCACTTGGAAGCACTATATATATATATATATACCCCCAAAGCTACATGGACTCTAAACCTTCAAAACAAGTGGTTAGAAACTTATTTGGAAGCATCAAAGATGAATTGAATTGTATCAAAGAATTATTTCACTCGACCTTAACTCACTAGAATGGTCAGAAGCTCACTTGGAAGTCCAAATTTTTGTTTAAAAAGTATCCCCAAAGCTCCATGGACTTTAAAGCTTCAAAACAAGAGGTTAGAAACTCAGTTGGAAATATTAGAGATGAACTAAATTGTATTAGAAAGTTATTTCACTCAACTCTAACTCATTAGAATGGTCAGAATCTCACTTGGAAACACAATTTTTTTTTTAAAAACCCCTAGAACTCTATGAATTTTGGACCTTCAAAACAAGTGGTCAAAAGCTTAGTTGGAGGCATGCTCTTAAACTGAATTGTATTGGAGAGTTATTTCACTCAACCCTAACTAACTAAAGTGGTTAAAAGCTCATTTGGAAACACAAAAAAATAAAATGCATGATCACATAAGCCATTCATACAAAACCTAAGAATTGCAAACCAAAATGTTTACACAAATAGGTAGTCAAAAGTTCAATTTTTTGATGGTATAATCCATTCATACAAACCCTATGAACTGACAAGTTCATTTACAAAATTGTCCATGAACTTGCATTTACAAAAATCAAGAATTGTCTTGTTTTTTGGGTTTCATCAAGTTTTGTATACTCAAGCAATACTTGAGGCAATCCACTTCAAATTACAACCGCTCTTTAAAAGAGCACCTTTTAAGATGCAATTGTTTAACAATTTGATGATAAGATAGGTTTTCACTTTTGACAACCTCAAGAGCTTGACATTCTAAGCTCCGACTTACATATGCATGCCATGCCTTATTTACACGACATAGTTGCCATAACATAGATGGGTTTTTATGCAAATGTAAGCATGCTAGAATTTGCCCTATGACTATTTCATCAGGGAAAGGCAATAGTAAGCTTGAATTGATAAAACTCTGGAATTCCACATTAAGGCTCTTACAAGGTCTAGGCAATGGTTTCTCCTTGAATGATTGGAGAAACCTATATAATGAAGAAGTTCTTGCATTGATTCATAGAACTTGGTGCAAAAATAGAAATAAACCACAATGCTAGAAGAAATGCTCCCCAAAGAGACAAATCATGAGTGCTACACTTGTAAAAAAATGTGGCATCTTCTTCTTGGGCATGAAACATGATCTCAAACAAACTTGATCAAAGTTGCTAACCTCAGCTATAAAAATCTAGAAATGTGAAGCTCTAGGTTGCGCAAAAATTGCCGGAAGTGTCCCTCCCTTTTGCTTCGCATGCACTCAAGCTCCATTTGACCCCTACAGCACTCCTTCAAAATGCAAAGCACCTAGGCTTTTGGCACTCAACCACCTCACTTGTTGCTATACTTATCCTTGCTCTAATGCAAGCACTCACACTCAAAGAACAAGTGTTTTGCTCAAATGCATACAAGCAAGCTCTAACTACTGAGAATGAGAAGAGTGAAAGCTCCCACACAAGCGAAGCCTATGGGACAAACTGGGGACCAAACTCATTTGACCCTGAGTTTTGGTCCAAAATAGAGTTTGGCACCCCGTTCAAATATCTTGCTTACTGACACTCCAACAGTTGAGAGAAGCAGAGCTAACACATCCATGATCATTCATAATTCCTCAAACTCACCTCACTTTTGTCATTCAGGGGAGCCCACAACTGTAACTTCCCCATCAAAATACCCACCACCCCATTACACTTCATTCACAAATAGATGATATGTACATGTTACCTCCATCACAATTCATCCATACTGACATTTGAACACCCAACCTAGCTAATATTCTATGACTGCTTAACAACAGGCCAGCAATCCCTGCTGTAATTTAACATAAAACAGAATTTTTCAAAAAGAGGCAAAGATCAAAGAATCAAACACTCAAAAGATTCTTGATGTCATGTTATTGCAGCATTTTATTGCTTTGGGTTATTGTGGCATTCTCTACACAAATCGGAGGAGGATCACAACAAGAAGGAAATTTTGTGGCAGCTCAATAACCATATAACACATAATCAAATCAGGTTCCAAAGTTTTTATGGCACAAAAGAACAAAGCCATGTACAGATGTTCTCTTTATCCACAATAAGCAGTACTTCGTACTTGCCCACTTTCAAATCTCATCCTCAAGGATGACAAGTTCTTATAGACATTGAGAATGAGCACTTCGTGAATCCGAGCTTAATTCAAGAAGGTACTTCTGAAACTGGGCAGAATGAACTTGCAGGAATGATAAATCCTGGTGCAAGGTCTGCAGTTGTATCTCTGCCAATGCTATCTCTTCCTTGACATGACGGGCCCGCTGCTCCAACCACGCTAGTGTTTCATCAACTTTTGAACCTCGGAAGCAGGTTCCTGAATTTCTGACCAATGTGTCGGAGAATCCAACTGGAACAAGTTGCACTTTTGGAGCCCATACAAGAGTAATAATGAATCCAACCTGTGGAGAAGGTGTTGTTAGTCCCTTGAAAGTGACAAGGGACATTTCAACATAGGGGATCATGCTACAGAAGCATTTCTAGCAAGCACATCTGTGATTAAATATTACTAGCAAATTCCAGATGCATGACTGACTACCTTTATTGACCAGTATTCTTGTATGAGATTGATAGAGATGGTACAACCCTGAAGGAGTACCTGCAAGAGAACAATAATGACTGCGACAAGCATGAACAAGACCAGCTTCAGCTGCGTCCCCCTTTCTCTCAAGTCAAAAGAGAGCCCCTTCTCCCATAACCATTGTGATGCCAGCAATATATTCTCCAATACAGCGAACTTTTTGCCTTCCCACTTGGGTTTGCCTTGTAGAGAGGTTTGTGCATAAGGCAGTCCATGTAGCATAATTCCTGAAGCCCTGCTGTGCATGTTGATTTCTTCACCATTATCCTGGGCATGCTGAAAATTGTTGCACAAAGTTCCAGGAATCTCTGCATGCAAATCTCGTAGTTGCTGGTTTTCTTCCTCATGTTCCACTGGTGACCTCTGGTCACCTGCAAAAGCAATTATCCCCATGTACATACAGTTATTAAAAGGAGGGGACTTGACCCATGGCTCTGCCAAGATCTTCAAATTTTCACAATCAAATTGAAAAACTCCTTAAAAAACCCATCCTTGAGCTGGTATGACTACCCACTGTCTTTATCAGCTCCCAATGGTGGATGTAGACAAGAACATAATAATTAGCCAAAAATCAAAGGAAAACCATTATACAAATCTGTGTCCTGAGTCTGTTGTCTTTCTGGAAGCAATGGGAACACTCAGTCATGATTTTGGCTGGCACACTAGATACAGCATATATATACAGCATAGAACTTGCTTAGTTCTGTTAATTTTCAAGATGGTGTGAAATCACCTTCTTCTTGGTGGTTGCCTGCCATAGCTTTCATTTCCTCCAGGACCTCCTGGGCCTGAGCATTCCAACATTTCAGCAATTCCACAAGGTGCATTACAGCTTCTCTGGTTTGGAGAAAACCAGGCTGACAAGAGTGAAGTACCACTGTACTTCAACTCACCTATCAGGTCTGGCCCCTTGGTAGGAAACAGTTGTGAAACAAAAGGTCTCTAATAAAGCAAGCTCAGATCTGTTGTTGAGTAGCTTTAGCAGGTACAAATGGACAAATCTCCTCAAACAGAGTAAATTTCTCAGTAATACTCAAACTGTTTGTATTTCTGCACAGAAATGTTGACAAAGAAGAGAAGAATCTATACAAACTAAACTTAAAAGAACATGGTGAGATCTTACCAAACAAATCCAGGTATTATAGGCCTCCTTGCTTTCATCAAATGTGATTTGCTCAATCTTGCCTGCAAAAAGATTGCTTGGTTCATAAAAACCCAGGCTAGCATGCTTTGCAGAAATCTAGAAAAATCTACACATTTTCACAGTAAACATTGCACAGCTTAAGCAGCCAGCTTGGCCACACTGACTAATACTTTCAAAGTGGATTTCATCAGAAAACTCACTTCTCCAAATTGTCTTTTTCAGAAATGAAACATCAAGAGAGACTCGTACAAAACAATGGCACCGGCCTCTGCCAAATAACCTCTCCACATCCCATCTTACCTGCAGTCAGCAAGAATGTGCAGAACATCTCATTTCTCTTGAATTATACATCAGATCTAATGTGAAATATGTACTGCTGTGTAACTTTCATTTAGTGAAAAAATAAGATGGGACATCTTGCCACCTTGGCAAAAGGGCAAAAAGGAACACTGTTGCTCAAGAACAAACTGGTCAAAATAATGCATGATTATCATGTCTGCCTAATACCTCCACACGGAAGTAGTCACCATAGGGTATATCAGTCATCTGCTGTGATGTCTCCAAAACCAAGTGACTGCCCCAAAGTATACATGTGAAACAGACATTGTGAAATCATCAGTGTTGATTTCCATTGTGGTAATAACTCTGACCCTACATACTACCACCTATTTGCCATCCTTTGTGTTCTGACAAACTTCTTACTGCCAACTCACAAAAGACCATTAAAAAATGACCAAATAAGCCACAGACCACATGCTGACATCTGAATTGAGAGAGAAATAAGAGAAGGAAGAAGAAGGTTGAGACTTACTTGTTGCGATAAACACGAAACCGTTGTGACTCATGACAGTAAGTTGATTTTGGGCCTACTATAATAACAATCCAGAAAGCAATGCCCCATTAGTCCACCTAATTGACATAATCATTATTCATTTTCAGGAATCTCAGATCTTCCAGTATCTGAGCTGCATCTGGACAACTAACAGCAGGGCAAATAGAACAAAACAACATTCCTAGGAACAACTATGATACAATGAAGTGTTTGAGCAATCCTTCACAACAGATGTCAATGGTGTTGGGAGGACAGACCAAAATAGAATTTGACGGGATGTCGGAATGAAATGTCCCGGGCATGTCCAAGGTGACAATGCTTAGCCCATTGTGTACACCGAAAGTCTGCATGGATGCACCATATTACTGTCAGTTTCAGTTGAGGGATGTTGATCAAGTCCTTTATTGTACCATAATGGTGTCCATTCCACTTCAGATGGACATCTGCAAATTCCCTGTCAAAAACTATAAATTTTCTGAACTCAAAAAGTTCAGTTTCAATTGGAATAGTTAAAACTCATGATGAACTTATTAATGAATACATGGATTAAATGATGAAGTTAGACTTTCAACTGAATTGAACTGTTGTCATAGATGAAGAGGCTCCCCGTAGATGTCCCATCACCATACTGACAACTGCCTAACCTGGTTTCAAATTCAATACTGGAGAACCACCATGAAAAGACAAGCATCAACTGAACTGGAATATCTTAAGCTACTTGTGCATTAATATTTCACCTCAGTGTCCTAAACACAAACCTCATGGAGGGCAAGTACTCCAATCTACTCAAAAATATTTCATTCACCAGTCAACAGTGACTCCAATAGTTACACTGTATACTTACACAAAAAAATGGATTACCTTGGTCGCCACACTTGGTGTGAAAGTTCTTTACAAAACCAATTGCCTCATCGGAGAAGAAAAGTTGATAAAACTCCTCCACATCAACCTTGCAAAAACAAAACAGGTTAACTGTATATAGAATGGAATAAAAAGAAAGTAACACTAGATTATAAGTTATACTTGCTAACCTACGTACAGCTAAATCAACTGCTGATAAAACAAACTGATGGAGGGTCTACAATTGGACTGCACAAGCACTCCCTGCCTCATACTGAAAACAAGCCTTGCCCATTCACTACAAGAAATTGATATTTCAAAAGGCATCTCCTTATAACATGAACTTTTATAATAACTCTCATGAAAATTGAGGGATCTCCATACTCACTATTAGAAAATCCAGAACAAGGTTTAAACTTTTTCTTGAATTTTAAGAAAGAATTTCCAGTAAGGACAGAAGAATGAGGAAGAACGAAAACACCAAAAGGGGAATGTGAACAAAGAACAATAAAGAACTAGTAGTATGAACAACAGTGACAGTCTCTCACTTGTTCAGGGACCATCAACAGTAACATGTATGATCACAACTTATCTATCACAACTTATCCACTGACTTCATCAGCTCCTTACAGTGGGTACAGGCCAGTGTAGCCACTAACCTACAGACTGAAATCTGTTGCAAGATTGGAAGCAATGGGAAGACTCAGCCACAATACTGGCTAGCAAGTAACATCATACATGGCAACAGAACATAGAGGAAAGCAGAGGGAAAAACAAAAAAGGCATCTCCTAAAAAATGGACATACCGCAAATTCTGATTCTGCCAATGTCTTGTAGCCATCACCTACTGCATTTTTCGACACCCAACCAAATGTGTCAACTAAAGAAGAGACTTCAATGACAGAAGCTTTTCAAAGGTAATTAGCAAGTGAATATTGTTCCTAGTCAGCTATAAAGTTATACTTGACCAATCAAATTGCTTGTGTAATCAGGCTTCCTGTTGGTCAACATATGCTTGATTTGACAGAGCAAAAGGTATGAAAAGCAAAAGGCAAATTTATGGCCCAACTCCCACATTCGCAGGAGCACAAAGGGCTCATTAAAGAAGAATCCACCATAGATACATACACATTCAATTGGATAGCATGAAATATGTTTAGCTATCAAACTTTACTTGCACTGGTCCATGTACTGATGATTCCCATGCTTGGAGAGAAGGCTAGGAAGACATGAAATGGAGGTGAACATACATGCAGGGGCATCAATCTCTTCAGGTTCCCACTTTGGAGAATGATGGTGACCAGAAATGCTAGCAGTACTTGTGGTCGCTTCATTCTCCAAAAACTCCTCCCCATTGCCAAGATTGGATATCCTACCCCTCTCTTCTGGAGGTGCCCCTACATTGGGGGACATTTCATCTACACATCTGTTGACATACAGACATTAAGCAAGCATTCGCACTAGACTTCATTGCACCACAGAGCTTCTAGGCAATTGTCTCTATTATATAGCTACATCGTAGAGAAAAGGATATATTTTCAAATGAGTCTTCTGAGTTTGGTCCATCTCATTCTAATCCTTGCCAACCTCTTGGCCATCTCACAGATGGAGGTTCTAAAGGACACCTTAGTTGAACTATCATTTCCAGTCACTGGTCTAAAAAACTTTGTGCATTTACTGCTTGCTATACACAAAAGTCAATCACTGCATTGTTAGGCAACTAGTGGTACTTCAAATTACTTTATCAGCATATTCAATTGCCTGCAGTAACCTCCACTATAGCCCTGGCAGGATCTGAACTCAAGATAACTGGAGGTGCATAATTGAGCTTCTATGCTCCTGTGATACACACAGGCAGGTTACAGACTCCAAAACAATTGAGAAAATCTCAGAGTTACATGTTAGTCAACAAAATAAGGCATCCCTTGAGCCATGATCAAATGGCCTGCTACTTACTGCATAGACACAGAGGCTTAAGGCTTTGGCTCATCCATCTCAAGCCATTAGCCCAGGTGGTTGGGAATCATTGCAAGTGAGTGGGTTCAATTGACCACTAGGTCATGTGAGCTACTATAGCCCACCCTGCTACAGTAGGGATCAACCAGTCACCAAAAAGCATGCAGATACCTAGGGGAACCCTGGTAGAGCATTGGGAAATCCCCATTACAGTGGTTAGAAAGTGACCACCTCTGAAAGGAGCTGACAGCCCCATGGGATGCACTTTAGAGTGAAGAGCCACTCAGTCCCTCTTAGTTGGAAAATTTAGAGTTCCATTGTATATTCTTCATTTTAAAACATTTTACCTGCTCTCACTACTTAAGTCAGCTTGAACTGCAGATGGAGGACTTCGCCATACATTCAGAGATGTTGGTTCATGCTCCCCATTATATTGTGAACTCTGTGACAAACATAAAAGCAGCGCAACACTCTTAGTCAACCAGCTCTTACAAAGCCAACAGAAATTGCTTACTCAACTACCTCTAAAGCGCTCACCAATCTTGTTGTAGCAAACTAACTCCCTTGTTGAAAATCCAAACACATTAGACAGAATTTACTGCTTAGCACACCATTTTGTGACATAAATGCAAATGCCTCTTGCTGCTACAGAAACCTCACAGCCTTGTGCTTTACTCAGCATAAGAGTGTCACCTACCACAGCAAATGAAGCAAGAGAGCCTTGGGAGTTCAAGTAAATCTTTGCATAGCTGCTATGTTGAATCCAGCCATCAACAATCAGACGGAAGGCTTCATCCCGTGAAAGAAATGATGCAAAAAAATGCTGCAACCAAAAAACCACATATGCTTGTTACAACTGAGTATCCCATTCTTCCACATCAATGATCCCAGATTCAAAAGAGAGATGCAAAAATGCTCATAAATCATGCTTTCACTATTGTTAAATAATCAGTGCAACTCTCATGTTCCATGTTGCATACACATCATTTGACCATCTGTAAGGCCCAAGCAACCTCTTATCCAACATAGTATACTGAAGCTGCGCATTGAGAGCTGGTGACATTCAAACAACTTGGCAGGAGGCCTGCCAGCTTGTAGACACAAAAGCAGAACTAGCAGACAACCATGTGCAAGCTCTGCTCTAACCCTTCCACAAATCTCTCACTTATTTTGCATTTCCAATATATCATCGCCTATGGCATTCCCTCTGATGGAAAAACACACATCATTGAGCAGCACTACAAAGATTTACTTACACCTTTTGGCGTAGTCCCAGGCGTTTTGTTTCTCTCTTTCTCTGAGTTTCCCCCTAGCTCCCTCAATGAGGCATGCATTGATACCTTTTTGCCCCAAGCAATAATCTCAATGGCATTTGGGAACACACCAGCTGTCTTTGCTTTCCGTATGCAGGTCACATTCTTCAGGGGTATTACTTTCTGTAACACATCAACATTCATATTATCAAGCAAGACCAGCCATTGTGGTGGTTCCTTCCACCCAGATCATTTTTTTATGTGCAATATAAATAAGGAGCGAATGGAGATCCCAGCATCTCACTAGGCTATGCAGCTTCTCATCTAAAAGGGCTGTCTGAATTATTTGAATTAACAAGTTCTCATCAATAATGAGGAGGCTGCTGCAATTTGGAGTAGATTTGCCAAGAATTTTCACTTCTCTCACAAAAATTGCAAAAAAATCAGTTAGTTAATTGCCAGTTGCCGCAAAGGAAAACAAGCAAGGTCTCAAGATTTAACCAAGCAATAAGACAATACATCTATGAGATTGCAGAAAAGGCTCCAAAATAGGGATTGACAGTAACCATGTGTGCACATACAGTCAAACCAAAAGAAAAACACCAGGGATGAGTGTGGTCATAACCTTGTGAGTGTCACTCAAAAGGGATCAGACCACCACCTTCATCATGAATGCCAGTGACTAGCTGCCACTACCCCACTGACTTCATAAGCTCCCAACAGCAGATGTATATGGGGGTCTAATAATAGGCTCAAAATTTCAGGCAAACAATTATAAAAAAGAAATCGTCCTGAGTTTCTGCTGCATTTCCAGAAGCAACAGGAAGACTCAGTCATGATGGGCATAGCTAACTTTAAAAGTCAATAATATCCTCATTCAAGCTGTGAGGGCAAGCAATAATGCATCCTCTTTGAGTGCTGACAAATTCACATATATGAACAACCAGTTTGAAAAAACAGTCATTGTCAGCGAAATTGAAACTTTATCTCTTCCAAACAACTGATGATTAATAAATGAATATTGTCAGGAACTTCCTGGATTCCTGGCAGAGCATAAGAGAAATTCTCTTAAAAGCTGCAAAACTCAGAAGAGTTCACCCACTTTTAGGTCACTATTAGGCAGAACTAAAAACTGAGCAAAAATTCTCTGGTCACTATGCTAACCTTCACCTCACATCCAGTGAAGGATATCACAGGGACACATGTTGATAGAAATTACACAGAATATTAACAAGCAAGCTGCTAGAAGTTAGCAGGACTCAAAGTAAGAAGTCTAATATTCCAAACAGAAGGTTCTATACAATCGAATGAGAAGAAAAAAGGAACCAGTTCTCACTTGCCAGTATTCCCTACACATAGAACAGTCAAGTGGTTAAGACTCCACCACAAACCTTTTTTTCATACCCGAAGATGTTGGAGTAAAAGCACACATAGCGATTGAAAAGGTACATGTGCCCCTGTCATTGACAACAAGAAATAATCATCAGGCAAAACAGCAATACCTTGCACCCAAATGCTACCCTCAAAAATTACTCAACTTTTACTGAGTACACCACTTTGACTCTACATACCCATTATGTCCAGATGACTGCCTACTTGCAGCACATAACACATCAATCGCTACATGTAGTTTTATTATTGACATAGCAATAACCAGGAAGGCAGAGAAACCTGAAGCAGTATGTTCTTTTGCAAAGCACAATTGAAGTCCTCAATTAGCATCTGCAGAACAAGAAAAATGACACCAATAATTAAGTTGATCGAATCATCTCCCCTCTACTCTTCCTCACTTCATTCCAACCAACACCACATTCTTTGAGTAGATCAGAAATTGAGAGTGCAGCCGGTTTTCTAGGGACCATTTGAACACAGGTCACTGGTGCAAAATGTACGAGGTTAAGAGAAATATACCTCCTCAGGGGGTAGATGAAAAAGCTGCCTGTACTCCTCACTCTTCTGTGATCTTTGAGACTGCAGAGACACATCATCCCACATGTGCTTCAGAAAGTGTTCAGAAAGTGTTTTCCAAATTTGCTCCAGCAGACCTAGACTTGTTGACAACAGTGCTCCATTTCAAGAATTCAACAAATAAGGTTAGAAGGGGGGAAAGCTCTCAAAGCAAATGGGACCTTGATGATGTAATGAAAGGAGAGGGGGGGGAGGGATTTGCCCCTTGGAAGTAGTAATCAGCACAAAGCGATTCCATGCAATCAGTATCCGCTTAGTTCAATACTCTTAACCCAATTTGGCCTTGGTACAGGCCTGAAAATTCTCACAAACAAAAAAACCATACTCCCTACACTGACTGACACATACCTGACATGAACTACAAGATTATCATTAGACTTGGCAAAAGGCGAACAATATGGCGACACCTAAGCATCCTTCTTCCTTCCTTCCTTCCTTCCTTCCAGGTTAAAACCCTAATCTGAGCCTTTGATTGTCCTTTTTTTTTCTTTTTGTTTTTTTGGGGGGCCTGATGATCTCACCTGGGCTTCCGAACGCTGCTTCTTCTGAGGCAATGGTGCGGCTTCATCATCAGAAACATTAGGTCTCGCAACCTCCAAAACTCCAGCATCGTTGCCCATTTTCGGCCAGGAAGCAGGAAGGGACGACTGTTTGGAGAAGACAAGGAAGTTATCACTTGTTTTAGGGGGAAGAGAAACAACAGGAAGTGGAGGAGGAGGAGCCGGAGCAGCAGCTTCCAGGGGGATAATAGGAGATGAAACTGCACGGCTAATAAAAATGTCTGTGCGTGTCGCAGTTGCCAAAGATGATAAAGAAGACGAAGAAGAGTCTTCTGGTGACAAGCTCGCAGCCGACGACCGATCCACTGCTCCCGGCAACAGCGACGAACTACTTCCTTCTTCGCTGTTGCAATCCATCTCTCTCTCTCTCTCTCTCTCTCTCTCTAACGCTCTTTCACGTTTGGGCGGAACAATCCAAACAAGAAAAGCTAAATGGAAAAAAGTGAAAGCCCTAAAGTTTTGCTTCCAAAAAATAAATCACCTATTGCCCTTTTTGGGCCACAAGGTAACACTAAAAATTACAGCTACTTACGTTGGTAGGTAGGTAAAACTTAGAGCTACATACGTATACAAGAAGGGCCTCAATACAGGCCCTTCCGTGATTTGAGATCTGTGCCCCAGGGGAACAGGTCGAAAGTCACGGAAGGGCCTGTACTCACAGGTCCTTTTCCTACTTAATGGAGAGCTGGGATTTTGTCACTTTTTAGAAATAGTGACAGACTGGCCGGTACCTTCCGCTGGTCAGAAGATCCCAGTTCAGCCTAGCTGGTACCTTCCACCGCAGAAGATCCCGCTCGTTGAAAACAGGTTTCTTCACGCAGGTAAGTGAGCTGAAAATACAAATGAAAAATCCAGGCAGTGCTTTACGGTGGTCGGTGGGTGAAATTTAGAGCTACTTACTATTGGAAGGTAGGTAAAATCGCCTCATGTACCCAGCTTGCAACTACTGTAGTATCTTGGCAGCTTTGACATTCATGTATGTATGTATGTTTGTATGTATATTATTTTGTAGAAATGTTGAAATTTTCAAACAATACTTTTTTTTTGGGAAGAAACAAAAACATTTTTGTGAGGGAAAGTGAAGAATCTTTTGGAAATGTTCAAGAATATTCCATTTTAAACATGGATCCTAAACCCTAAACCTTCACCTGGTGGGTGCCAATTCACTATGGCCCGGTTGGTGTGACCCAGCATGCCAACATGATGGATGAAATGATAAGTGATCACGAAACAGTTTTCTGTTGGGCTCCAGTTCCCCAAACTAACCATGTGTGGTTAGCTCAGTTGCTTTTTTGTTTTTCTGTTTTCCTACCTACCTACCTACCTACCTACCTACTCCTTAACAAGTAACTTAACAAGTTGTTAGTATATAGGTAGTAGAAATAGCCCTATTTTCCTACCTATCTACCTTCATATAGGACCTGCTTCTTACACAATGGGTTACCAAGGTGAAACCAGATATTAACTCCGTCCATTGAGGTTCATCCACAACTGAGTCAGCTGAGTCTTACCGAACATCCAAAGAATGGCATGCTGGTGGGTGCTGGTTCATGTTTGACGACATCCATTTTTTTACAACACTACCATAACCTAGGGTCCGTTTCCACATTAACGAAACAAATTATTATTATTATTTCAACAAATGATTTTTAAATTTTTTTGAAATTATATAATTTTTCCGTCATCTACTATAACATTGTGATATGAGTAGTGAAATTATCGAGAGTGTAGCCTATGATAATTATGATGATTTTCAACATGTCAACTTCATATTTTCACAAAATTTCATCTCACTATGGATGAATGCCACTTTGGCTACAAACAAAAGTTCCTTTATTAAAATAAAAAAAAGCATTGACGGGGATTGATATGATCCTTCCAAACTTTCGATACAAGAAAACACAAGAAGAAGGAATATTGGGTGATTGGCACAAATAAGAACATAAAGTCTAGAGTCAATTGCTAATTCCAAATCTCAACTTCCAAAAGGCCGATGATGGAAATCACAATTCAACTACCAACAATGAGTAGGCTCAAGAGAGTCAAAGTGGGAAAGGGAAGCTGGTTCACAAGGGCCCAAGAGGTGAAACTTCACAAAAGTAAATAGCCAACCCCACTAAACTATTATTGAACAATAATTTTAAATGAGAAAGTTTTCATCTTTTGAAACATTATTGCAACAAACTGTTGCATGAAGAAATTGATATACCCTACTTATTGAAAGGGAAGCCCTTTTGGGACTCTTCTTAAGTTATCCCAACTTTTCTCTGTCTAGACATTTTTAAATCGTCAACATAATTAAAACATTTTTATTGCTAAGTGGAAGAATTGATCTCATTTCCATTAATTGAGATAAAAGCTTTTTTTTTCCTTTTATTTGCACCATTTGAAATTAATTGAGACAAAAGATGCATTTGGGTGGGATCAAAGGATGGCAATGTTCATTAAGTTGTGAACCCTATCGTCCAAAAAGATAAAAATGAACATGCTAACAAGATTGAAACTTGAAGGAAGAACCACATGCATTATAATTTTGTATATCACATGAAAATTCACCTTTCGAATAAGACAAATAATTTCAGCTTTAGCTGCAATTGCTCAACATAATTTTGGGCAACCAACCAACAATTCTTAAATGCTACGAGTACTCAATTTTTAATTTCCATGGTTTGGCCTTTGAGAATTTTGAATTGTGTCATCATTGATGGGCCATGAACTCTAGTGTAAAGTGGCCCTAAAAGTCCCCCCAAAATGATTTTGCCAAATGAATGGTAAAAAGCTCGGGGAGGCTTGATCTAACAATTTAATATAAGATATCAACACAAGAAATTGAAATGGATGGCCATGACTATTAAAGAAAAAAGTTCATTAAAAAGTTGGATGACATACAAATTAACAAGTCCAAGCTTATGTGATGAACATAAAAGGCACTATCCCTTAAAGATATGTGACATTAATGAATGCATTGACCTGATATTATTATGATAAGAAAAAGTATCCAAACCCTAACTTAAGATCACAACCAGTTTTTTTTTATTTTTTTATTTTTTTATTAATTTTTTAAGTTAAAATTTCACAACTTGATGAACTTTTTAACAAAATGAAAAAGATGGAAAAATTTGTGATTTTTAGGGATTTTTTTCCCGCCATTGTTATAGATAAAAAATAATTAAATTATCCACATCTAAACCTATGCATTTCCTAGGTTGTCATTTGTACAAGCATTTTTTGTAAAAATGTTACAACGCACTTAGGATAATCACCATTTTATGCTAATTAATGTTGGGGATTCTCACCAATGGACCTACATGAGGAATCTGGGAGGAGGGGGGGGGGGAGAAAAAAAAAGCTGGTCATGACCAATGTTGTTTTGGTCAATGATCTTGAAAACAACCTCGGACTCAAGTTTTGATTTTTTTTTCTTTATTTTTTGAAGAACTTCCATTGTGGTTCTATTAACAATTCCTTATATTTATGAAACTTTCAATTACGGTGCTCTCACCCAAAAAAATTGAAGCCTACTTTGGTGTCAAACAAAGTCCACTTCCATGTACCTTCTTTACACACAACTAAATAAAATAAAAATTGGTGAAATATTAGTTTACTTAGCTAATACACAATGTCTGAATTTTTTTTTAACATGTTTAGTGATAATTATGTACAACTAATTTAATGTAACCACTTGCTTAAAAAAAAGAAGGCCTTCACTTTTTTTTAAAAATTATATTTGTCACCAAGAAAACGTGGACCTATTTAAGATATCATTTGACCACATGATGAATGAATTGACTCATTTAGAATTTTCAACAATTAAAATTTATAGTTAGTTGGCATTTATCTGAGTCTCAAGCTATGTCTTATGCCGTTGGAATTTTTTTTTTACAATTTTTTTGCATAAAAGGTTTGCAAGCTCCAAATGGAGCCAAAGGCTTGAGGCAAAAAAATAAAAATGAAAAATCTTGGAGGCTTCAGAACACCATATGATTATACTTGTTTCAAAATTATATGTTGAGATACGAATCAAAGTTGATTTTTGATAAAGCTCTAAAATGCAAGGTAATAACCATAACCTATAAAATTCAAGTTTCAAAATTTGAACTTCAAAATGCAACATTATACCTTCATGCACACAATTGTTGTAAAAGCCAATATAGACACAAAACACACCTCAAGAAAACTCCCTACTTGATGGATTTCATTATTCAAGTAGAAATACATATCATGCATAAAATAATAACTTCTAAACTCAAACCCAAACATGAGGAACCTTTTCACTAGGGTCATGATATTCAAAAGCTTTTGGGGTTCATTCACGATTAGGGTTCAAAAAAGGAGTGTCTAATTGAGAAAGAATAATTTTAGATTTCCAAAGTGTTCAATATATTACAAGTATGGTGTATTATTTCATTCCTATTATTAGTGTATTGAGAAAAAAAACATTTACAAAATCCAATAATTATTGGATGTTGTATAAAACCCTTTTTGAATCCTTGACCAATTTATGGTCAATTGTCCATATTATAATTTTTGAAATGAATGTAAAAGGAATGCATAAAATGAAACAATTGATTTCAAAAAAATAAACAAGAAAATTATGTTTCCCTTTTATGCAAGTACATGTTCGTTATGTCAATTTGATGAAATAATAATCATCTTAAAATCTCAAAATCTTGAAATTTCGAAACAAAGGACTACAAGGGAAAATTATGGTTCTTTTATTAAATCATTTGGCTAGTTTTTATATGCATTAGGTTGAAAATTTCTAACACTGAATGTAAGTCCCATTTGTAGGAAATAATCATGCAAAAAAACATGTTTAATTGATTTTTAAAGCCCATTTTGATATTTTTTGCATTTCTACTTATAAAGCAAAATATTCATGCACAATTATGTACATGCATGTGGAAAATTGTCTCCATTGCATGAATTATTTTATTTTAGACTATTCAAATATTTTTACTTATATTTGTTTCATGTAAATGTTATTAGTAAAAAATAGCCCTAAAAAATTTCAAGATTCTTTTTTCTTTTATTTGGTACCCCAACAGTGAATAAGTTGAAACAAGGTTCCAATTATTTTCCCTTTCCAATATTCAATTACAAACATAAAGTCACTTTAACCAGATTCCATCCTTAACTTTCCATTGCTTGCAACTTGATCAAGTTGTGGAACATTACAATGTTTCCATGATTTATAATTTAAAGCCATGACCCAATAATAACATTATGTTGAATCATTTCAAATTGCAAAGCCACAACCCAATAATAACATTATGTTGGATCATTTCAAATTGCAATGTAACAAAATAAGATCCAACAATAATGTAATTTAGCTACTACTCTTAAGGGGAACACTAAATGTAAAAAGTTTAAACTATTTGCATGAAACAAGGATTTTGTAGGGGCTACTAAATGAGGGAATATTCTTTATTTCCACCCTATTATTACCTAATTTTTAATATGCACATATTTCAAATGCCTTATATTTAATTATGGATTTTTTTTGCATCGAATTTCAACACCTTATATTCACTTTTTCTTTTTCTTTTAAAGAAACCTAAAGTTAAAAAGGAAATCAAGATTGTTCTTTCAAAAGTAGATCACTTGCAAATGAGATGGGACATGTAAGAATAATTGTTTCATTGCCTTTTAACAATTCATTTCACTATAAACAAGGTTAGTACATTTTGTGGCCAATGTAGCTTCCATTATCATTTAAAGATGTGAAATTATGGGATTGGACAACAACAATTGCAAATACAAATTGTAATTTGAAATATTAATATTAAATAATGCACATGTAATCCTTGTCTAATTCCTAATGGGTACATTCACAAAATAAAGAGCTGGGGGTGCACCTTTAGTAAAAACTTTGGTGATTATTTATTTTGAAAGACTCTCGGTATATATTAAGAATATTTCATTTGTAAGTTGCAAAAAATCATAAGAAAGTCCGTTTGACTCAAAAATATGTTACATTATACTCTTATGTGAATATGTGTTTCAAGAATCTTTCCAAAATTATGTCATTTTCAAGTCCTTTAAAAGTCATTTATGAGTTTTTTCAAGCAGCAAAAACATCGTAAAACACTAGTTTAAATGATTAATCAATGTTTTTGAAAATTCAAATTTCATTATATTCATTTCAAATTATTGCACTTGCTTTCACAATATATGAATAACATTATCATCAAAACATATTTTTTAAATGTGCAATATTAATATAATTTTTGACACAAAAACATGAAAAACAAAGCATTAGTTATAGTTCCTATGACTCCTGTCTTTATGAATGTACCCTAATACACAAATAAAACAACAGAAACAAAATTAACAAGAAACTTGACTTGACAACAACTCCTATGATTTTGTTTGATATAA
>Ga0209611_10001812_pt1 | contig 37130 bp, 31 predicted proteins | sample S1TSphgellanicum_3_FD_187693 | JGI IMG/M metagenome (GOLD analysis project Ga0209611, IMG submission 187693) | Host-associated microbial communities from peat moss isolated from Minnesota, USA - S1T2_Fc - Sphagnum magellanicum MG (SPAdes) (version 2) | ecosystem: Host-associated > Plants > Peat...
GTGGTGTAGAAGTTATGAAACTCTTGAAAAAAGTTGACTACACAAGAGAAAATGGCAAATTGCATATGGAAATCATGGATGTCAATAAAGTATCACACAACTTTATCAAGAATTAGTTTAATAACAAAGTTTTAAGGAATAAAATGTTCATTTTATGAAGATTTTAATCACATCAATGTTTGCTTAAGTTTTGTTCAATACAAAATATTAATGTTGATATTACTGATGCCACATTAATAACCAAGTCAACTATGTATTCACAAGCTATGACAAGTCTGAATAAAATTAATTAGTTGTTTTACCGACGACCACAACTCCAAGTTTGAATGTATCATTAGTCTATGTAATGTTCTACCTATTTGTACATTCTTTTAATATTAAACCTACCAATAGTATTTTCTTCTCACTTTTTTTAATATTAATGTACCTACTAGCCTACTACCTATTGACTACCTAGTTACTAAATACTAAATACCTACCTTCTACATATTAATTATTAACTTATTATTTATTAGCTACCTACATATCTACTACCCATTAATTAATGTGGCCTTACCTATGTGGGCCCACCTAGCTTCCTAAATTTAGCTCTTGAGAATAAATACATTGGGCCACCTTGGCTTTTTATTTTAGATATAAAATTTTGACAAATCAAAAAAGGAATTGGATATGGACATCGACCATTGAGAGTTGCACTGTAATGAAAGGGATTTTCTTTAAAACCAGATTTTCTCCTCCCTAGGGAGAAAGGAAGGAGCTAACCACAAAACATTTTTATCACAAGTGTGTTCTGAATGATCCCCTTATCATTATGTTATGGGAGGCTTGGATGCAAGTTCTCAAGACAAAGATGTTTGTATATTGGTTTGCCCAAATCCTAGGCAGATTATTATATACTTGTCTACAACCATTGGAAGGAGTTAAGGAAGGTAGTGGATGTGTTAGCCTATAATGTCTGCAATAAACGTTCTGGACCTAGCAGATGCATTTCTAGCTTTTGGGTGCAGAACAAGGTTCACTTGGCGATGATAATGGCAGTAACTCATAACTTGGTGTTATGGATCTGATCTAGCAACAAATTGTTAACTAACACCATTACTAAATGGAGCTGTACTACAAGCACATTGGTAATTTCTCTATTTTACTTGGAAAAGATTGCACACAAGGTTTCGGGCTTAGGGTTCAAGTTTGTGAGACTTGGCTCTTGACCTAATACATATGCTCCTGCAGAAACACTTTCACCCATGCTTCTCCACTATTTTTTATTTTGACATTTTTAAAATATCAACTTTAGTTCATGCCTAGGATTACAAGTAATATCTAAAAGCAAGCTTGGGTCAAACATAATGACTCGTGTTTATGGTCTTCATGATGTTACTTCACCCGTTGAATTATGCACCCAATTCGACATGGCTTCCCTTTTGTAATCTCCATTGCCAAAAGTTGAATCTCTTCCACCCATGTGGCCACTTCCATCCATGATTCGGGGATAAACAAATTGCCTTACATTCCTTGTATTAAAACAAAACAAACAGGTTGTTCTTTTCCTTTCTTTCCTTCTTCCCACTAAATTTTCAACGACACAATTAAATTTCTCATCACAATTCAACAACACAATTCCACAACACAATTAAATTGCACAACATAATTAAACAACACAATTTCACAACACAATTAAATTGCACAACACAATTCAACAACACAATTTCACAACACAATCAAATTGCACAACACAATTCAACAACACAATTTCATAACACAATTCAACAACACAATTAAATTGCATAACATAATTCAACAACACAATTTCATAACACAATTCAACAACACAATTTCATAACACAATTCAACAACACAATTAAATTGCATAACATAATTCAACAACACAATTTCATAACACAATTCAACAACACAATTAAATTGCATAACATAATTCAACAACACAATTTCATAACACAATTCAACAACACAATTTCACAACACAATTAACATAGACTCGGGTCCCGGTTACGGAACCAAAAAGATGTATAACGCGAGCGGGTTTAGGACCGAAACTATGTATGATTACTACATAGTTATGAAATCTATGTTTTTTGTTGTAAAACTATCCTCCACCCTACTATTGGTTATGCAAGCCTCACCATTCTCCTTCCATGAACTACACATAAACAACACTAAAACTATTAAAAAAAACAAAAGCCTTTCCAAAATCAAAACTTCAATTCTCACAAACATTGTATTCATACCATGACTTTGTACAAGATGAAGATGTTTCTCAAGGTCACAAACACCTCTTTATATACTAACCAAAAGGAAACTAATCAAGAATTTTTTTAAAACCTATCCACCACATGGTTCCCCATGTGATTTCACAATTAATCACAAGAAAACAACATCACATGGTTCCCCATGTGATTCCACAATTAATGACAAGAAAACAACATCACATGGTTCCCCATGTGATTCCACAATTAATGACCAGAAAATAACATCACATGGTTCCCCATGTGATTCCACAATTAATGACCAGAAAACAACATCACATGGTTCCCCATGTGATTCCACAATTAATGACAAGAAAACAACATCACATGGTTCCCCATGTGATTCCACAATTAATGACAAGAAAACAACATCACATGGTTCCCCATGTGATTCCACAATTAATGACAAGAAAACAACATCACATCGTTCCCCATGTGATTCCACAATTAACAACATCACATGGTTCCCCATGTGATTCCACAATTAATCACAAGCAAACAACATCACATGGTGCACATGACATAAGTCAATGCATTATGGAATCCTACATCCAACTTACCCCATTAAACAATTACCTAAGTAATTGTGTAATCAAGTTACACATGAAGTTACTTACACCCAATTTACCCCTAAGTAATTGTGTAATCAAATTACACATCAAGTTACATTAACAAAGGTGTAGTCGTACAAAATATATTATTAACAATGAAAGGATTAAAGATTATGCCAAAATCTTTATAAGATAATTTGTGAACAATTGTATTAAAGCAAAATTTTTATCTTAAAATGTTTTTAAAACTTAATATTTACTCAAAATCCTCCATTAAAAAATTAGCTTATAAGCTACCATTTTTTATGCAATTGGGTTCATGAAAAATCATGAAGCTTTCTCACATTCTGATAATGATTATTTATTTTAAATTATTTATCGGTTCAAATAATGTTACTTTTAAAATTCTATGTGCAACATTTTTTTTCTAAGAATATATTATTAATCACTTTTTTTATGATTAATAAAATTCATGTTTTTGAATGGTTTAAAAAATGTAATGATGAATGGTGAACAATTTGTTTTACTAGGGCATCAAATTTATTTAAAATTTTAACATGAAATGATTTATTTTTAAAACATAATTTTTTTTTGGCATTTCATTATGGGAATTAAAGGTAATGCAATTTAATATGCATGTGTTTTTTATGTTTCAACGAAAACATATGAAAATTATGTTACAATATGAAAACAAATGAAATAGGTTTTCTTTGTGTGACTAAAAATGATACATATGATAATTTTCAATATAATAATCATGTAAATATGGGTTTCATTTGGATATTCATTTTTTTATGTGAAAGACTTAGTGATTTTTTTAATGTGGATGTGAGTGTAAATGTTTTATGTGTGTTTTGAGTGCATATTATGTTTGTTTGTTTTTTTAAAAAAAATTCAATCTATTTGAAATATGAATTTCAAACAAAAATATATAGTCATAGTTTTATTAGTTAATTGATTTTTATGTGTCTATATATATGTTTGTTTTCAACATAAAAAAATGAAATACAATAATATACACATAAAATTATTTTTTAATATTAAAATTCAAACATTAACATTAGGGAAGAATTTTTCTGTGTGTACTATTACATTTCATTATTGTGTGTTAAAGACATTTTACTTAATAGAGATCCAAATTATTGCGTTATAACTTATATTTTTTATTAAATATTTCAAGATTTTTTTAATTTTTAATGTTAACATTTTAATAGCCACCATGTCATAATTGTTTGTGTTATTGTGAGTGAATTAAATTTTGATTTGAATGTGGTGTACATTTGAATAATTTGATTTGTTTTTAGCTTAATGATTATGTCAATGTTGAAACAAAGATGAGAGAAGTAAAAAACAATAAAAGAAGGTATATATATATATATTATGTGTGTATGTGTTTATAATTTTTATTCTTAAAATAGATTGTGTTTCAACATGCAATTATGTGTTAACTGTTGAATTTTTATCTTCTTAATATCTTGAATTGTCAATTTGTTCCATTAAAAATTTTCACTATTTTTCATTTTGTGTTTTGAACAAAATAACAAACATTTAAAATATATATATTTAATTACGTGTTATGTTTTAGTTGAACATTATAAAGCTTTGTATGGTTTTAGTGCCTTTGACCATGTGAGTGATTAATTGTGTTCACAATTTTTTTCTACATATTAATTTACATGTTCTCATGTTGATTATCAAAATTTATTTATAAACTATGACGATAAATATTCAAACTTTGAAGATATGTTCATTTAAATATTTTTTTAACATGATTCTCATTATTTAATTTTAGTTTTTAAAATTTTAGTTTTGTTGTGAATGCAACATATTTTTAAAGAAATAAAAAAATTAAATACTTCAATGTTAATGTTGGGTACCTTTTTTTCAAAGGTATTAAAATGTTCTTCCTTTTTAATGAAATTAGAAATTTAATAAGAACTAAATTAAATTTAATAAATTACTTTTGGGAATTTTAGCTTTTGGATTTTAACAAATATTTTATTCTAATAAAAATTATTATTTTATTACAAGATTTATGCAAAATTTTAATAAAATAAAAATTTAAACATTTTAATTGTTTGATTGTCATTCATATTGTGCTTATTATTTTAATAATTATGACATTATTATAATATGTGAACACAATTTTAAAAAAATAAAAATTAAGCATTTGATTTTCACTTATATTATGTTTATTATCAAATAATTATAATATGTGTGTAAAATTTTAACAAGATTAAAAATTCAAATGTTTTAAATGTTTGACTATTACTCATATTACGACATCTATGCCGAATTTTAACATGAATATAAATTCAAACATTTTTTAATATGCTTGATTTTGAATATTGTTATATAGATTATTTTAACAATATGATTACTAATTAAACATTTAGGTTTTGAATCAAATTTCATAGTTGAAAACAAAAAAAAATAAAAATAAAAAATAAATATTGTTAACTTCAAACTTCAAATTTTCATAATGAAATATTAATATGAAATTCACATTATTAACATCATCATATTTTGAAAATCGTCAAATGGTTAAATATAAAAGGTTTTGTAATAATATTATACCAAATTAATTTTAGTTTGATTTTTAACTGTATCATGCAAAACTTTATTAATTCAAAATGTAAAACAAACACAAATTCCAATTCATTACGAATTAAATGACATATATATATATATATATAATGAAACAAATGTCAACATCATCCTCATTTTAATTTATTATTATTATTAAAGTAAATGTGATCAATGGTAAGTGGTGCATAAATATCCCTCTTCATCATTTATGTTAAAACATTGGTTTTATTTTTTAAGTCTTTCATTATTTTTGGAAAAACATGAAACAAACGACATCTTTTAATGTCTTGTTTGGAGCATTGGTGGATGCCTTGGGACGAGCTGAGCTTTATGGCACTATGCCATAAAGCTCAGCTCGTCCCAAAGCATCCACCAATGCTCCAAACAAGACATCAAAAGATTGTCGTGGATAAAAGACTGCTGCATCTTTCGAGTGAATAGAATTCGTCATGAGGAGTTCATCGAGGCCCGAAACAAAACAGCACAAGAACATTGTGGATGAAAGATGACGATGGTTTTAGGGCGAATCACAAAATTGTCCGACTTCAAAAACCCAACGAATAGCTTACAAGAACTTGAAAGAATCAACATCTGTTTCTCACACAGAACCAATTGGTGCTCTCAACAATGACGCAAGGGGATCTTGCACAATCAGCAAATTGGGGGTGAACGCCTTCAAAATGCTAATTCGGCTCGTATAGACCAATCAATCGGGATTGATCGATTGGTCTATTACACAATATATTAATATTTTTCTCACTTTTAAACATTGATGTACATATTTGCACATATGTAATTATGAAATCATGTGTATTGAAAAATTAATTGAGTAATTTATGAATAATATGTTAAATTATTCACAATTTACATTTTACACTTATTATAATATACTGAAATACATGTAATTCAATATTTTGTAATTATATTTCATTGGTTTAATGAGTTTTTTTTTCAATTTTTTTGAATTATCAACATCTTTGTATGAATTAAATATTTTAATTTGAACTTATTGAAATCATTATTCAAATTTTGCATGTTACATTTATTAGTATATATTGAAACACACATAACAATTTAATGCTTCACATTTATATTTAAACATGTAATTTTTACACATTTTGAAAACTATGAACATTTACACATGAATTAAATCATTCATTTTGATTGTATTGAATTAATTATTAATGAATTGCATTTTATATTCACCATAATTTTTTGAAATGAATATATAAAAACTTAACAAATCTCACATTCATATTTGAATGGGTTAATGATTGTATGACAATGTTCATGCATGCAAAATTTAAAATACATGTAAACTTTTTAATTTGTTTTCATATATTAAATTTTTATACATTTTAATAAATTAAATGTATTTTTTTTCCCTTAATTTGTTTTAAACATCATGGACAAGTTTTTTATTTTGAATTTTCATGATGTCACATTGAAAAGCTCCAAAATTAATACATAATATTTTTTTCCCATATTGTTTTTTAGTGCATTTTATCTAATCATGATTTTTTTAAAAATTCCTTTTCAAATTTTCTTTATTAAACGAATTTTCAACCTAAAGCTTTATAAAATTGATTTTGAATGTTAAAGTTCAAAAGTTTTTTTTCTAAATCAATTTTTAATTTATTAAATAAATGATTTTTTTGAAATTTTCAACATCCACATAAATCATTTAGTAAAATTTTCCTTGATCATTATGACATTAAAATGACATTATATAAATATTTTTGAGAAAATTAATAATTGTTGGCTCATTTGACTATGATCACACTCAAAGTATATAATATTAACAATCAATATATCTCTTACACTTGGGTTTTAATTAGATTGACTTGCATAAACTCCTACAAAAAATTCAAAAGATCATTAATCAATTTTTAATTCAAGAGATCATTAATTCATTTTAATGTAAATGTGAAATTTTACATTATTACATACGTTTTAATAAACTATGGTAAATGTAAAATGCAACCCATGAATAATGATTTTAACATATTAAAAGTGCATGATTTGAATCATGCACTATGTTGACAATTTAAAAAATGTCAAAAAATTATTAAATCATTATAGTGCATTATGTAAATAAAATTAAAAATTACTTCAATTTTTTTTGTCAAGTGTCAACAATTTGAAATCATTAAAAAATATATAAATACTAATTAATGATCAATATTGTTCATAATTATAACATTAAATACATTGCTCACTTATGAATATAGTTTAGAATTTTTTTCTTTTTTTGACAAAAGGTTATGCAAAATCAAACATTACAATGGGCAATATGTAAGGTTCTTCACCAATGTAATACCTATAAAGGCTTTTGAGAAGAAGTACTAATTAAAATTTAAAAATTTAATATTCAAGTTTAAAAAAGGAAAATGGTAAAAATATCAAAAGCATCAAAAAATGACTAATCAAGTTATCAAAGCTAAATAAAAATAAAATGGGTAAATCTAATCAAAGAAGAATGTAGTCACAATCAGAGAAGCCAAAAAGAACATTAATTCCTAATGGAAACTACATACAATTAGAATATGTGTATGCATTCCCATTTGAAAATTACAATAACAATGATAATATAATTGTCAAATCAAACAAAAAATTTAATTAATTCAATCAAAAGTCTTAATTTGAATCAAATACTTTAGAAAATGTGTAATCATTGCATCACATAAGTCCATTTGAAAACAACCCCAATTACCACTAATACAAACTTGTGTTGATGATTTAAAGAAATGAATGTTAAGAAATTACAAATCACATAAAAAAATTATTCATTGTTAAAATCATATTTAATTTGAATTTCCAAAATATAGATTGGAATTTTCAATCTATAATTGAAAAGGCATTTACCACATATCAATGAGGTATAATGCAGATGATATACAAAACAAAATTGTAGGCTATAATAAAAGAAAATGGACCACAAATAAAATGAACTATGATTTAAGATATTGATAAATTATTAAATGAGATGACAAGACATATACATTTTTCAAAAACCAATATTTTTCCAACATTGATTATCACACAAATGGTGAAAGCCCATTTGAACTCTACAAGGGAAGGTGACAATATTGAACTTGTATTTCCTCTTTGAAATGGAGAGATAAAGTAGAGATTTGAGTCGGGCATCTTACCTCAAGAGAAGAAGGATCCATTGAAGATGAAGAAAGCCTCCTCGCAGCATAGGCAACTGCAGTTGAAATGCTATTATCTTTGTGTGTGATTTTGTTTTTTGAACACCTCTTCACTCACACAACTTCCTATACAAAATGCTCAACTGCAAATGACCAAAAATTCATGTTAGTACTAATGTTGTAATAACCAAAATTACAACATGGTAGAACAATAATACTCTGCATAAAACTTGCACACAATTTTGTCAACAATGTGCTGACCAATATACTCTCTCAAGAAAACAAATTTCAACTCAAAAAGTTCTTTGCAAGCTCCTGAGTTGCTGTTACATACATTGCACTGCCTTCTGAGGCGAAGCATAGCAAATGGGCTTGCATACAGAGTTTGAACGCAATTACCCCAAAAGAACAATATGTGACATATAGTGTGCAGGTATTTGCACACCATTATGATCAGTGTTCTTGGCCTGTGAATTGCTTGGGTTTTTACATACTAAAAAATTGCCTAAAACCTTCCACCTTCCAGCAAAGATGCAATAAGATTGCTGTAAGAGCTATGTGTAAAGACTTGAAAACACTAAACCCCTTGCAGCAGCAATACTGCAGCAGTTTTAGATTTCTCTCTTGAGAAATGAAGAAATCTGCTTGTTTCCCAAACCACATTCTAGCCAAGCTAGAAAAAGAGCACTGAAATCTGTGGCATGCATGTTATCTCTGTTCAGGGTTTTACTGTCGCCTTCCCTCTAAAACTCAATGCTCCAACTACATCAAGCCTTAGATGGCAAAGATCGAGATTTCTAATGGCAAATGAGGCAGCAATTAAGACTTCCTGTCCACAGAGACACAAAGAGATAGAGACACAGAAACAGAGACAGAGAGGATTGAGGATTCAACTGGCAGTAGACCGTCTGCTTGCTTGCAAATTGAGACATTCAAACGAGCAAGAATTCTGGTCCAGATCTTGGCAGCAGGCGTGGGGCATTCATTCAGCTGTTCAAAACGTGTGATGATGGAGCAGGCACAACAACAAGGCAACAACTGCAATTGTTCTGCAAATCACGAACTGCCTCTTTTGTTGTTATTACCTCCCCCCCCCACACCCTGCATGTAGAAAAAAACAAAAGCAAGCACAAACAAATATATCCTCGTGCTTCTTCTGGACGTGCATCAATTGCAACAAGATTTTCTGCCTTGATTGTCTCCCTCCCCGCGAGAAATGAGGTTCGGTACTTACCGAAGGTCCGCAGGAGGGTAGCAGATGACCATGCACGCTGAGGGTTAGGGTTAGGCTTAGGGTTTAAGGGAGACGACAGGAGTGAAGACCGAGAGAGAGAGAGAGAGAGAGAGAGAGAGAGAGAAGTCTGTCTGGGATGGCGGGCACTGCGCCTGCGTCGTCCTCCATCAACAACGCTGGGGACGGTGCCACAGGAGGAAGCAAATCCAAATTAGGACATGGCCAACAATCTGCCGATACTTCTTCTCTCAAGCGCAAACGAGGCCTCTTCAGCAAAGATTGTGAGCACGAAATTCCTCCCCTTCTTCCTCCCTTTCCCGTCTGATGATGATGCTCAGATATGCCGCTTCTTTGAATTCAGAATATTATCGGCAACTGCTTGAGATTCAGAAATGTATGTATCCAAAGTGCTTCTGATCTGAATTGGAACCCCACTGTTGTTACTCTTTTTTTGTTTTGCTTCGATCTGATTGTCAAAACCTTGTCCAATTCGACAAAATTTCCTTTTGTTTCTTCTCCAATAACATGCCTTATGTTTGTACAACATATTCCCAATTTGTGTTGTCAGTTGCAGAATCTGAATTTCTGAATCCCACAACATTATCTATCTCTTTCAAAAAAAGGGTTTCATTTCAGGAGCTTTGAAGCTTTCACTATTACTTATCAGAAATGAAACCCTTTTTGTGTGAATGAGATAGAGAGATAATGTTGTGAGATTCAAAAACTCTGAGAGTGAGAGTACCTTCTGAAATTCACACTTCTCAATGAGCAAAATCCTGATTTTTAGTTTTGAAATGTAAACCCTGGACAACAATGAGAGAGAGAGAGAGAGAGAGAGAGAGATTTTATGAAGCATTGATCCTCCACCACAGCATTAACATAATGTTAGAAGTCTTAGTCATGGTTAGCGTTTGTGTGCACACTCCTTGATGTAGAATATAGTTGACAGCTTGTGTTTATGCTTCTAATCAATGTCTTATTGTGCTTGTGTATGTGTGCACATGATGGACAGTGCGGTTGATGATGTATGGTTTTGGCGATGATCCTGACGTACAAATCTCATCACTACCCTTTTTTTCTGGCAAAAATGCTGTATGAATTGTGTCATTGCTTTCTTTGTGAATTGCTGCTACAACAAACAACAAAAACCAGTTTTGGAACATGTGTGTGTGTACTTTGGAATATTGATCAGCACTGTTGCATTCACCAACATGAGTATGAGTGGAGGATTGCTGATAGCTCTCTCAATACCCACAAGTTATATGCATCATTGACTATGTCTGTGCATTCAGATTCTTTGCCAACATTTCAGCTTTCAGATCGCAGTCTTTGTTCATTATGCATCCATTTTTGTTCTTGTTGTCATTGTTTGATTGGTTTATTGTTGTGTGCAGCCTATGCAAGAAACAGTCTTGCTAATGGAGGATATCTTAATTGACTACATCACAGATACGGTGTGTGCACTTGTGTTTTTTCCTGTTGAAATATGAGCACTTTTCTGTTTTCCTGTTGATACATAAGTGCTGAATGTCATGCTTTTGTGCCTCTGCCAACACTGAAACCTTTGTACCGATTTGGTGGCAGTGGCTTGCATCTCTGCTCTTGCCTGGTCTCTTTTCCATAGTAGCATGAATGTTTTTGCAAAGTAGTCAATTTGAGTTCATCTCTGTTGTTTGTGGTCATGCAGGTCCATAAGGCACAAGATGTGGCATCCAGGAGGGGAAAGCTCACCACCGAGGACATCATGTTTCTTGTCCGCAAGGTACTCTCTGTGTGTCTCTCAAATTTGCAACCAAGCCTGTTGAAACTTCCATCTTTTGCTTTCAAACTGCTTCCAGGCCATTCTTGTTTGTAAACAAAGGGAAATACTATAAGGGGACCTGCCTAAACTCTTCTTGTTCTTTTTTCTGGATAGCAGAGAGTGTGGTTCAAGGTAAAATCTTTTCACATCTTATACCCTGAATTTTTCACCAATTTCTTTGCATCTGGACACAGGATGCACGTAAATTTGCAAGGGTGAAAGAACTCCTTGCAATGAATGAGGAGCTGAAGCGAGCTCGAAAGGCATTTGAGGTTGATGAGGATAAACTTGCAAACGAGTACTGAGATTTTCCTCAATCCCTTGTTTTATTCAAATAGATTGTCTTTAGCCTACACATCAGTAACCCAAACAGCTGTTGTACAGATGCATTAATTAGAGATCTTGGCATTTTTTTGTCACAAGAGAATAGTTTACTAGGTTTGTACTGAGTTGTATTTTTAAATGTCACAACTCAGAAAATTTTCAATGCAATGATTTCTGAAACAGAAAACATGGTTTTACAAACACTTTTTCTCCAGTGCTAGCCAACATCATGACTATGAGCCTTCCTGCTGCTTCCAGAAATGCAACAGAAACTCAACACAGATTTTGTATGATGGTTTATCTTAAGTTTTGGGCAGATTATACTATGCACTTATCTAAACCCACCATCAGGAGCTGATGAAGTCAGTGAGGTAGTCATGGCAGCTTCATTACTGCTATCCATGATGAAGAAGGTGGTAATGGTCTTAACAGTTTTTGTGAGTGGCTTTCCCATAAGGTTATGCCTGCACTCCCCATTGTCATGTGTTATCTTTGAAATGTTCTTGTGGAGGTCTTCTCTGCCATCTCATAGATTTCTGTTCCAATTGAGAAGTTTGGTGCAATTAGTTTCTGAAATGATAAATGCAGGAAAAGTATGACATTCCAACAATGACAGGAGGTTATGACTGAATTGGTGTGCTTTCAACTTGAATGTTATTCTCCCTACTCCATCCTGATATCTCTATCTGCAAGTAAGGTTTCATATAGATCTCAACTTTGTAGTGACATAACTGCATGACTCAAAAGAGCCCCTTTTCACATGCTCTAGACAAGTCTGTTGTTTTCTGTCAAAATAATAAATGTTGTGGGAAGAAAACCATTTGTCTTGAAAGGCAAATGCTTCAGTTCAAATATCCTTGAGTTATTTGCCAGGTATAATTTTCATTACACACAAGCATATATATTAATTCACTACGTTCGTTTGTTTGTCTGTCAGTCTGTGACAGGGGTTTTGGGGGTGGGGGAGGGAGAGGCCGGTGAAACAGCGGGCGACCGGTGTCAGTCTGTGACGGGGGTTGGACTATCACGGTTTCTGTGTACAAATCGTCTTCACAAAGCATTACAGCCGTCCGAAGGATAGGAATGACGGTTGGATTGCATCCTTCTCCCATCGCACCATAGGCGGATATAAAAACCTTCCCCTCCCCCTCGCACTATCGAAAGAACCGACGGTTATATAGAGGAACGTGTTTTCAGAAATTTTCAAAACTTTTGGGAACCAAGGTTCAAAATGTCAGAACCGGGGTTTTGGGTTTTGGGTTTTCTCATGTCGGGTAAAGGAGTAAATACCCGGATTGATAACATGAGGGTACACACAGCTAGTTCTAATACCCGCACAACATCGGTCGGGACCACTGCACGTTCAAGGTGGTTGGAGTGGCGTAGCCACGGGTGTCCGAAGGTCACGGGTATCACTAGTTATGATTATAGTATTGAGCTTACAGCATGTTGTTCAATGGTAGTTATAGTAACTGTTTGCCACTACAAAAGAGTTGAAATGAGAATGCAATCACCACAGATTCAAGTGTAGTTGCAGATGAAAAGCAAATACTTCAAAATCTCTAGTGAAATTTCTATCACTGAGATGCACCCAGTCACAGCTCCACATTCCTCAATAACAGTTCTCCTGTAAAATGATCTTCTTAACTTTGTGATGATCTCTCTCTCTCTCCCCCCCCCCCCGTCCTCCTCTGCCTCTGGTAACCTAATTTCTAACCTGTGAAACTTGTACATTTCATAGGTGATGAGATAAGTTTTTAGTATGGTGAATTTGAATACACACAAGCATCTCATTTTTTCTGTATAGTCTCCTGTGGATTGCCTGACATCTGATGGGGGAAGACTGCTTACCAATGATCACTGGATCCATCATATTATGTTCCATGAGGTTCACTGACACTCTTTAGAAAGGGGTGCTGTTGATGATTCTGTTCCTGTTCACAACTATTGTGGCTCCCAGTATCTGACATTTGCTGTCAAATGCAAGGGAAGCATGGAAATTCAGCATTTTTGTGATTCATTCTATGGATTCATTACGAATCTCCAGTTGAATTGTGCAATTGGTGTCCCACACAATGGTGAATGTGGTGTAATAGATTGCACAGGTTACTTTATTAAAGGAAGTAGTACCTTTCCAGACTCCAACATGGAATTGTTCACATTGCATGTCCTTGCCATAGTGCGAGAAGTAGCCTGCCAAGACTGATACAATACCCTTTCCAGCATTCTGCAAAATTTTCTTCTTCTTCCCAGTGCAGCTGGCCAACTCAATTCTGTCTCGAAAACCTTGAAAGGTAATACTCTTTTGGTATCATCCACACAACATAATCCAAGATACTCATGCATTTAATCTCAAGGATCATGGAACATCCAAGCCAGCTTATACTCAGGGCTTGCCAGGAATTGTCATCCTGCAAGAACCCTGCAAACTGAGACCCACAACAAAGAAGCTCAAAATTGTAGCTAATGGGAACTTTGTATCCTGCAAGAGCTCTGCAAACTGAGATGCCACAAGCAAAGAAGTTCAAAATTGTAGGCTTTTCCTCAAGGGAGCCTGCAGCAGGAAAACATATGGAGATCTATTGTCATCACTGACAAAAATAACTGAATTTGCATTGAAATCATAAGGCATACTCATATCCTGGGAGATCAATCACACCTGCATGGAATTCAAGGATGTTTCAAATCTCAAACCTGGATGCTTCAGTTTATAGCCAGCTCATTATGCCTACCTTCAACATTCCATCAGATCAGAGATTAGCTATATCTCAACAAAGATCTGAAAGACCCATGACAGATCGTATTGTTTGCCTTCCAGGTGATGTTCATGGGTGTGTTCAGTCTGATACAGAATCCTGATCTCTCTCTATCTTAAGATATTTGGGATTTCTTGCAACTGTCAGTGAGGCGATGGCAATCTGTTACAATCAAACATTTCTAACTCAATCCACGCTTATCTTGGCACTCCAACCAATTAACTGCCCCTGCAATTGCCATAGTCTCCTGCTTAACCTTGCCATGATAGCCACACTGGTGACTTCCCAAAAGTCCTAAAAAAAATCATAGGTTGAATCATTAAGAACTATTTGGATTTAATCTTAAATAAAATGCAGTACAAGATGATAGAAAGGTTTTGGCAAACAAGCTTTGCCAAAATTGATATACAATGTACATTCTTTTCCATTGGAATGTCTCTACATCTAACAGCAAGGAGAATAGCATACTTTTCCACAGTAGCATCTCTGCAGCCAACAGTGAAGACACTATCCTTATTTTAAGTTGGCCTACTCATTTTGAGAGTTCTGACTCAAGCTGGAGATGTTCTGGAAGTCTGAGAAGCTGATTCCAAGGAACAGAGACTGAATTTTGGTGAGTTAGGCCTGCATTCTTCAGTTCTCCACTTCTAGGGATACTTGATCTTTGGCATTTGCCCTTAATGGGAGGAAAATCTTGTGTAGGCTAAGTATTAGCAAAGACATGGTAGGTGGTTGCATCTGAGATTATTTGCCTGATGGATGCGGTTGCAGTGGCAACTGTAAGAATTATTGCGAGAATTATCATGATCCAGTGCCAAGCAACTTGATAGGGCATAAAATTCTTACCATTTACCTGCAGCACCAGTAGAGCCCACCCATATCTTACTCCCAGAATAGTGCAAAATTAACAGTTCAGCAAGTAGAATAGACCACTGACTTCAATTCAAGTTTCATGAGCCCAGGGAGGGTTACTGTATGGAGAAAGAATGGAGCTGAACTGCAGACTTGAAATATTACCTTCAAAAACATGAGATGCACCAACCCGAAGTTGAGGGGAAAGACAGAGAATGCACCCGTCAGAGCAACAAAGTCTCCGAAAAATGGAAGTAGAGCCCCAAGGAAGGTGGCAATTGCAATAAATGTCCCACGTGTAAGGAAACGAATCAATGTACTGTGACCAGACCAGTCCCCTTTACCATCATAGTTTCTTCCAAAGAATGTGTCAACAAATTCATACATAGGCAATGCATAGACCTGCACACGAGTCATTGAAACCCACATTGAGAGCACATGCTGATCAAGAAATGTCCATGAGGCAGTACTGACTGTCATTTGCCAAAGGTTTGCAGACTTAGAACTATTACAACCTGCATGAACAGTTTCTAGCTAGGATTTAAGGATCTGAACTCACATGAATTGAGACGATCATTTGTAGGAAGGCAGTTACATTGGCAAGTGCAACCCAAGGCCTGGGACCCGATGTGGAGTTCAGTACATAAGTATTGACTGCATTCCCATAAGCCCAATATGCAACCATCATGACTAAGATGATAGGGAAGGTGCCAAGTGTGAACTGCATTACAAGGGCCTTGTGTGCGTTCCTCACAGTCGGTTGCCTCACTACTGCCTGAAGTTCAAAATGTGCAAACACCAACAGTTCAAGCATTTGATTACAGATCAGTGCAAAACCAGAAGAACTGAAACACAAATTAGCTGCGCAATGATGGTGGATGTGAGATACAATGCATCTTTACCTGCATCTCAGGAAGGATGTTGCTATTGAATGCAAATGCAAGTGTGGCCAGGCTCCCAATTGATCTGAAGGACACATCAGCTTTGGTACCCAGTAATGAGTAATCCCTTGGTGCTGCAGCCCTGAAGCCTGCACAGCATATGCAGAAGAAATCATAAACTTTCAGAGTTCCAATTCCTCATTTTAAGTATCAGTTCAGCAGAACTAAGAAGCCACATGTTGCAAGACTGTCAGCACTGTCTTTGAATATGGTGCAACAAAGTAACAAGAATTGAAGTAGGGCGCAATTTCATACCATCATTGAAAGAAGTGCCAATAGCTATACAGATGAAAATGAGAGAAAGGAAAATTGAGACAGCTGTGCAGGGCCGCAGTGAATGCAAAGTTGGTACAAAAAAAGCAAAGAGACCATAAGTGCCACCAGATATCACAACCCAGACTGGTAGTGTAATTGCTGATGGGTTGTGGCTGTAAGCCACCCAGATTCCCTGCAGGAATCAGTCAGAAACTTTAATACTCTGGAGACTATCACTGCTTCTACAGATTGCAATGTTTCAGGTGCAGCAACTACAGATGCTACCATGTAACCTCACTTGACTGAAAAAAAGTTGGAATGGCATCATATTGAACATTTGGATATGGAAAACCATCAAGTAAATCATGGCAAACAGTTGCAAATTGATTGCTCATTGCTCAATATGTTGTAGCCAGCCCATGACATAGCAGCATCCTTCAGTTCTTCTCTTGCAGAAAAATGGAGTAGAAGATGTGGTGTTGAAGAGAGAGACACACAACAAACAGAGTTCAGTGAGTACAGATCAACTGGTGATTTACCTGCAAAGATTCACCACACAATATAATGCTGCCAATTGTTGAAACGCTCAAGATCGAGTACTGCAGAATCCACGTCGCTTTGTACACGCGGGGACCTAAGAAAGTAGTCGTCATCATTCATTATTCAAGTCAGCCTGCACATATCTCCTTGGAACAAAATCTTTTGCTCAAGGTTGTAAGAAATGTGTCATGCGCTTCTCGTTGAAGATTTCAAGGAAATGTCAGCAATTCTGTCTGGACAATGGGAATTCATCAGTAATTAACGAATTTGTTTTGTCGCAGCTTCCATAAGCATTGCGGGCATACCTAAGATATAGCCTGCGAGATCACGAGATCGAATGTGGCGCTTCCCTCCAGTCTCATGAAGAGTAGCCAGCAAGTAGTTGTTGTAGAAGGATCCGACGTAAAAAACTCCCACACAAATTGGCCCCGCGATCCAGCCCAAATACGCCATGACAAGCCCAGGATATCCGAGCACGTAGCTATTGTCGAAAGCCGCAATCAGATGGAATCCCAGTTCCCACCATGTGTCTGCAAGAATTGCACAAAACAGATGATCCTCTCGCTTTTCTTAAGAGTTCCCTTGAACAAAAGAGTGGCTATATAGATCTCCTCCACCTGCAAGCCTTCTTCAAGAATTACAGAGAGCATAACCCTTGAGAGAGCGCGAACGCACGCACGCACACACTTTCACATACAAGCAAACAGAAATGGTAAAGCTTGATTTCCGACGGAAGAGAGCAGGTGTCTAAAGGAATTGGAATTAGCAGCATTACCTTTTCCGACGTGATGGACTGTTTCTCTTGACAGGCGTGTGCCTGGAGCATCGGAGTTGGAGTTCTCAACATGGTGATTTCCATCAGCTAATTCGGGATCACGATGTGTCAGTTGCGAGACCGGATCCCCGAGTCCTCCCTGCACTAAATGATTGGTGTTCTCTTTGCCGTTGTGATTCTCAATCCCTCCATTCGACATCGCCATTCTGCACCAGCGACACAATTTCAAATCATTCGGATGCTTCAGAACCAGGTAGGTTCCCTCTCTAAATAAATCAGTTCATGTCTTTTGTGGCAGCAAAGAAAGAGCTTTTCGGACTGTTCCTTGAATCAGACAAAGATTGCAATCTAAAACGAGCTGTATTTTGCGAGGTACAAGCTCAGTATGTGGTGTGCACAGTCTTCATTTCCCATTTTTTCTGTGGGATTCTTTGACCTGGTGATGATATTATTGTTTTCTGACGCTTTGACAACAAGACGGAAATCAGCTTTTGCGTGATCAGCCAGAGTCCTCGTGTATTGAATTGTTTGCAAGTCCGTGCTCCAGCTATTGCTGTGTTCGTAGTTTACACGGGGAACTGGCGTGGTGGAAAGTGAGCACAGCTAGTTGTTAGCATTTGTCACCTAATAGGTGCTATGCTCTTTCACTCCATCGCGTAGTACTGACACATGGCTTCATTTCCTACGTCTTTTGCAGCTATCGCGCTGCAGATTTTGCAGAGACTTTCTTGAGATTTTTCGTATCATCTTCATCGCTATGTCTTTCGGCCAAGTAGTTGTTGAACAACTTTCCCCAGCTCTTTTTGAACACTTTCAGAATCATTTTCGAGATTTGCAATAGTTTCCTTTTGACGACAACAGGCATGCATGCATGCATACTTTTGACTTCAATGGCTTGGTTTCTCACCTGCCAGAGAAACATCTTCCTGGCCCACCCCACAGGAGAGTCCTGTTAGTTATAGAAAGGCCAGGGAATCACTGACATTCCTGTAACCGGAAGTATTTTAGGCTTTCTGAAATCAGTTCAAAACTGATATGTTCTCCATAAACACATTTCTGCAGCCGCAAAGCATTACTATGATTGGTAGAGACTAATCATAATGATCCATGCACTAGTGTACAAGAACATGTATGTGCAACATCAGAAGAAGAAGGAACTGATGGATTTGAATCTATTGAAATCAGCAGCAGCAAGCTGTAATCTCAAGGTTGAACTCCTGTTTGGCAGTTTGTTTGCCAAATGTGAATGATCAAACTGAATGGATTCATTTTGATTTTGTGCGCTGCAACTAATCTGCATTTCAATTGCAATTAAACATTTGAAATCCACAGTTGAATCATGTGGAACTTGCTTTTGTAAGGATTGTCATGTGAGCTGCATGTCAGCGCTGGTCCTGGTCCTGGTCCTACTTGAGTTGTTTTGTCCTTCTCAGAGTCATGCATATTGTCCAGCCTCACACAAAATGGGATATCACAGTACCAAGTCAAAGAATGCCCAGTTTTGTAATAGTTTTTTTGTTTTTGCTTGTTAACCTGGAAGTTGTGCAGAAACATAACATCTGACATCAGGAGTTTTCTGAGACAATGAGATTGTTCTGGATTTCCTATCACTCATGACAAGGAACTGAGATTCCTGAGAAACAAGGTGGTTGTAATTTTTCTGTCATTTCATGACAAAATACGGACATGCAAACATAACACATGACATCAAGAGTTTTCTGAGACATGAGATTGTTGTGCTTTTCCTATCATTCTCATGACAAGGAACTGATGAGGTCATTGTGCACAATTTAGTCATTCAACAAAATCTACAACACTCAGCATCAATCTCCACACTGAAAACTCAATGCGAAAATGCAGCAGCACACAGCTCCCCAACTGAGCGCAACAGCATGTCAGCATCTCCTTTACTAAACAAGCATTAACCCTTGATATTGGAGCCTAACCTTTTCTTCACTTTTAAAGACACAACATATGAAACCATTTTAACCATACACTTGGACAACAGATTTGATGTACAAATTGCGAGAATCCACAAACTAGAACTTATTCTCCTCTATTGATGTTCACAAGTTCACAACCTATGAAATCGGTTTAATCCTTCACCCAAACAATCTCAACATCAACCCCATTCAACAAACATTGTCCCTCGATTGCCCAACTTCACCATTCTGAACACATCTTATACATTCCTTGTACATGATGCAGATGGCATTAGTCCTGTATTGGTTGTTTGTGTGCAGCGGAGGTGTAAAGATTAAGCACATGAGTTGGATGTGGTAAATGTAGCCAGCACCCCAAATGTACCTTTAGAGTGCTTTAACCTTTGTTATAGAAAGGAATATTACATTGGTAGGTGATGCTTGTTTTAACCTCCCATTCCTATTAGATCTCACGACTTGCATGCAAGCGACATTAGAGGGGCCATGGGTGAGATAGTTTCCTACCACGAAAGGGATTAACTCTCTCTTTTTTTTTGGTTCTTATGGGTTGTGTATCTTTTGACCTTTCTTTGGCCTTCCTTTTTTGTCTCCCTTGTGATGGTTTCAGCCATTGATCTTTTATTGGATTTTGAATGATGTTTAATGTCTTATATCACGCTGCATGGAGAATGTTATATACTGGCAAAGTTGACAAACTATGAAAACCCAAAATTGTTGTTTGCCTTCATTTGTGCATGAGCTCTTTTACTTGCCCAGGTTTTCACCCAATAGCTTCCCAACCATAATGTAATTATTTATTTATGTTTTAAATTTTAAATTTTCAAAAATGATTTCAAAAATCAACCTTTCATGGGGAGATGGATGTATACTATTTTATCAAAATATAATTAATTTTTTTCAAAAAATATTACCAAGCAATAAAAAGTATTTGAAATATTTTTCCTAATCACCATCCTCCCAACCTGCACAAGGCTTGTGCAAGAAAAGTTCTTTAGAGACAAATGGAATGTGACTCGGCTAACTCTTTCTTGAATTATGTGTGTTGGTTACGTGTTTCTCATGGAAGGAAAATGGGATGTAGGTCACACGTTTGCATGATTAGGCTAAAACACGAGAAGATGTGGTAATAATTTTGTTGTGCTTGATGTTGTTTTCGTTGTCATCGTTGTCTTCTATTTCATTTTTTTTTGCTTGTGTTTTCAGGTTGCTATCTTATTATCTATTTGTTTGTCTTATCCTTATGTTGTTCTATTCTTTTTCTTCTATTGTTTTGGGGGGTTGCCTTTTGCTTCTTCAATGGACTAATAGAGAAACTGTTTTTTTTCTTGGTTTTTAATTTCCAGGCCTAACTGGCTGGTTGGTTTATTATTGTTGGATCATTTTTCCTTGAAAAAACCTTGAGAAAAAGTGGTGTTGATGTTTTTGTTGTGGGTATAATGAACGGGTGTATAGTGCGACAAGAGTAGAATCAAGAGTAGGATGAGGAACAACATTAGTTTAAAATAAATAGTCATGAACATTTATCATTTCATAATGTGCGTAACAATTGGTGACAAAGTTGTAGGAAAAACTTGACATGCTCATTTCGTACACCATCAACACATTGTAAAAACCCATTTCTTTGCCTCCATCTTTTTACCATCATTTGTATGAATCACAACATTTGTTTTTAGGTTTGTTTTGTTCTGTTTGTTTTTTCTATTTTTTTGGTTTTGTTTTGTGTCTATTTAGTGGAGGTAGGCCTGAGGCCTCAAAACGCAATCTAAATTTTCAGGGCGCCACGTGGCATAAATTTTTAACACCTTCAAAGTAAAGATTTTTTTTCACAGTCCATAATTATATGCAAGGTCGATTGCAACTGAAGCATGAAAAAGAAGAAGAAAAAACCAGATTTCTCTGCCTTCCTCAGTCTTCATGGTGATGTGTGTTCTGATCTAGAACCCTGAAATCTATGTGGATTTAATATGGCTACAAAGAGTAGCTCCAGTGGTTTCACTGAAAAGCACTTGCTACCACCAAATACAACATTTGTTTTAAACACAAGTGTTTGTCCCTCCTTCACCTGTAAACATATTATAGTTTACACTCAATTTCTTTAGTTGAAGATAAAAACAACACATGAACCCATGGTGTGCCCAGCCAATGACCAGCAGTCAACTTGTTGTTGATGATGGGGGAGAACTTTTTAAATCCATGCCATCCGGCACAATTTTGGCACAGAAATTTTATTTTCACATGGCAGGCAGAGGGCTCGTGCACTAAATAGCGTTGGCCGGCCATTTCAGCAGCCGGCTGGACCTGCTGCTCCAAGGGCGTGCAGCTGCACACCTTTAAGCTCTGAAGGTCTAACTCAAGTTGACTTCATGTCAGCTGGCAGTTCCACCATTCAGTTTAGCTAGAAGCCTAGCTGCACCTTCAGTCTAGAAGACTTTAATCCTAATGGAAAAGAACCCTACTAGGCTAACGCCTTCAGCAGCACCTTGAAAATTTCTAATGGAAAGCAACTGGACCAGTCAAAGCTGAAGTTGCAGATGCGCAATACAAAAATGCCCTCCGAGGGCTTACTGAAGAAGATGAAGGTACCAGCCAAGGTGTCGGTTCAAGACACTGGCCCTTATTTTGAGAATGCCGACACTCTTACGCTTTACCCTACACCAGATCTCCCCTGCCCACCAAATGCTTTCGGTCTCAAGTTATAAATAATATAAATATAGCGTTCTAAGACTAAATTAAGTTATCAGCTTTGCAATTTGACATTTCGTAAGCCAAATATAGAAAATTTAAAGGACACGAAAACCCCAACCCCCATTTACATTTGGTTGTTTGTAAACAAGGCTCTCATAGTATTCAACTGACATTTTAAGTATAGACACGCTAACTATTAATGCCTGGCAACAAAAAGTCAAGGTACCAGGCTGGTTTAGCCCGACAGTTCACAAGAAATAGCTCATGGAATCATGGCTCTGCCCTTTACGGCAAGTTCAAGAGGAATCATGAAATTATGTCGGTTGTAACATGCAACATGGTAAAAAGTAATTTGCCTTGAAAAATGAAATTTATAAAATGTATGCAGCTTAGAGAAATATGACTGCCATAGTAAGAGTGTTTTTTATTCAGATTCATGAAGTATATGGGTTGGCGGTCATGCCCATAAGTTATTGTAACTTCCAACATGGTTACGTAATTTCCCTGGAAAATGAAATTTATAAAAAGTATGCAGGTAGAGAATATGACTACCATAGTACAAAGGTTTTTTTATTCAAATTCGTGAAGTAGGTGGGCTGGGTGCCCAAAAGAAGTTAGCTAAATTTAACTAGAAGTCATCGGGGCAAGCCCAAAACATTGGGATTCCTCCTATTATTTGGCAAGTTGTTGGAAACTATCCTCTGAATATGGCCATCTTACACACCCTTTTGTCATAATGTGGCATCCTTGACATTTCTAAATATGATATACTTTGTGCCAAGGTAGTCCAACTCTCATGTCAACTCTGGCTTGACACCCCCACCCTTGATTCCAAGTTCAAATAAAACTTTCATGTAAAGTCCTAAAATATGATTGAATTGTTATAATTGGTCTGAACAAATAAAAGGAAGTACGATTTTGGGTATCAAACTCCGCCGAGATTGAAGTCAACATGATATTCATATTGGTTGGCCCTTTGGCCAGGCTGAACCAGAACATACATTGGGCTTTGGTACCTTTGCGGCTTGTGTAAGGCCTCTTTAGAGCTAATAATCGAGGGACAAAGCCTAGTCTGTGCTGTTTGTCTCAAGCGTGACCTGGTTACCCAACTAAAGTTTTCCTTCCAAAATCATTTTTTAATTTAATTGAATTTTTTAACCAGAAAATTTACTCAAAATTTAATATCTCCTGCACCTCAAGTTAAAAGCTTTCCAAATCGCCTTCATTAAATCTTATTCATCAAAGGCTTTCCAACAATATCAAGAGTGTGTCCAAATTCTGCTATAATTTTATTTTTTGATTTAAATGAATTTTCAATGAAAATTTGCTAAATATTCAATAACTTCTCCACCAAAAGCTTGAAACATTATAAAACCAACTCCGTGCACCTCTACTCTCATTAAGGCTTTCCAACACTACCAAGAACGCAACAAGAAGTGTCATGGGTTTGGAGATTTCAATGTTACACACAACAAAACAAAACAATCTAGAGAAGTCCCATTCCTCAAGACCCTGTAAAGCTCTAAAGCTATTGCAACTTTACTAGAAATGACCAGTATGAATAAGAACTACTACATGGGGCTAGAACAACTTTACAATAGTTCATATGAACATTGTGGAACACAATTCTACATTACAATAATGTATGAAATAGAGTAACCTAAGAAACTTGAAAAAACAAACAAAACATAATCCAAACCCGATTATTACATCAATAACTAACAAACAATTAAAAATAATAACAAAATGCAAAACACGATTAACAAGGTGCAGTAAGGAAGTCAAGGACAACTTGCATGTCAAATTCAACACCCAAAAGAAAATAGTAACATAAGGGTGCAAACGAAATATCATGAATCACACCCACCCCCTTGGGTGATTGTTTATTGGGTGTTTATTTTCGAATATTTTTGAAATATTTTGAACAAAAGTCTTCAAAAACATCTTGAAAAATCTTGAAAATTTTCATCACATTATTATGTTATGATTTACATAAAAAAATTGCTGAAAATATGTCATTTTCAAAAAAATCAAGTCTATTTACAGATTCTTTTATTACTTAAAAACATTGGTTACCATGTTTTCAAAGTGCTTTTGGGTATTTTTCATTCATTAAATTGATTTTGAACTTTTAAATTATATATATTGGAATACATTGAAAATAACATTATGTAAAAGCAATTCCATTTGAATTTTTTATTACATTTTTTAATGTTAGATACACAAACTAAGCATTGTTTGCTTGTGTACATTAATGTAATTGCACCCATAACTTAAGGTAGAAACCAAATAGAAATGTCTTCTAGGCTACTACAACAATCACTTCTTCTTAATTACTATCATTAGAAGAAAAGAATTGCAACTTGTTTTATGCGTGTTGTATGTGACAAAAAAATGTTGCATGCAAATTATTTTTAATTGCATGTGACATGTGTAATTACATAAGACAAATTGCAAAAAAAATAAAGTTTAGTAACCTTATATGTTGAAGATTAACAGTTCTACCTCACACTCTTCACACACATACACACACATACCTTTTTTCAAATCTCCCCATGCCTTAAAAGGATAACTCTCATTTATTGTAGTAAGTGGCAACTACTTTTAATTAAATAGTGTGTCATCTCCTCCTACCCTTATCCCCCTAGCTTACAACAATAATCCCTATTACAATTGCTAGGATGTAAGTAGGCAAAATTCATTTGCCTTACTTGGGTGAGTTTTTACTCACCTAGCTATTTAAATAACTACATTACAGAAATAATAACTATATTTTTTCTTTAACACAAACAAACTACCTTCTTTCATAAATAGATGAAATATTTATAATGTTTTCAAAAAACCCAAAACAATCAGGGGTTTTTATTAATGTTGAGTGTGTAAGACCACGAACTTAGAAACCCAAAAAATAAAACTTGAAGACAATTATTAGGTAAAAACTCTCAAAGATTACAAAGAAGAAGGTAGTCTTCAATGACTGTAATGTGAAATGTAACCTTACCTTCCAACAAAAAATGAAAAAAATGTAGGGGTTTTGCATGCTACAATGTACACAAAAAACTATCACAATTTAATAGTGTTCAATACATATTCAAATTTCATTCATCATGGGAAACTAATTTTCAATGAAATTTTGTAATAAATGATGGTTTATGTCCTAATCTAACATTATGTGGTGAAATCAATGCACATATAAATGATACAATAATCTAACAAAGTATTATTTTGATTTAAGAAACTTTGAAGCATCTCTACAATTCCAACAAAAGAACTAAGAAATACTACATTTAGGGATAATTTGTCCATGAAATTTTAATATACAAAAAAGAAACCATAAAAAACAATCATCCCCATCAAATTTTTCAATTTTTCTTAAGGTCATGGAATTTAGATCAAATGATTTTTAAATGTTCATTAGTACATTATGGTATTGAAATGTTGATGTTTATGATCTTTTAAGGTTGAAAAATGTTCTTCCTTTGAAGATTTACTTGGGCTAAATATATATTTTAATCATTTTACAAAAATAAGATGAAGTTTTAGATTTTTTTAAATGAAGAATTGTTATCAAATAAGGATTTTTTCCCAAATTTATTAAATTATTGGTGTACATTTACACAAATGCACAATTATGACTCAATTTCATATTCATAATTCTTGTGAAATCTTTGAATTTTGGGGTCTCAATCATTTATGTGTAATCTTTAGAATAATTCAAAGTGAATGAAATCTTACATGTTGTTACTTTTGATATTATATGTAGTTCTAATTTTCAATTAATACACCATAACATGCAAGCACTTTGCAATACAAATAAAATTAAACTATTTAAACTTTGGAAAACTATTGGTCCAATAAACCAACAAGCTAATGCCTACTTGGCTTGGCTACCTACTACCCTTCATGAGCTAAACACCTTCCACCAAATTGCTTGCAAACTACTCCTACCCTCTTGTAATCACTACGTTCCAACAAGCTTCTAATATATTCCAAAAACCAATTCTTCTATATGTAACAAAACTATATAGAATAAACTTAAATGAAAACTTCAATATTTTACATCAAACTATAATATATATTCAACTACTATCATATTAAAGAGTAAATAAGGGAAAAACAATGGAAAACAAATGCTACCACATGATACACACAAGTTCTACAATTTCTACACACTATTTGCATTACTCTTCCTCATACAACATTGCTCTCTTGCAAATTTCCTCAAAACTTCCATACAAGGATGATAGGGAGTCCAACTCCAAATCCCCCTTTTATAGGACCACACAAGGTCCACACTTCTCCCACCAAAATATGTTCCCTTTCCTAATCCATTCACAAATCCCTTCTAATGATTAGCAAGGTTTCAAACCCATTTACTCACCTTTTAATTTTAATTTTCAACCAATGTTGAATGGGTATTTCATTTTGTTGATAAGAAATGGTTTTATATATATTTTTAAGAAATTACAATCAAAGAATTGTGCTTATGGGTTTTCAAAAAACTAATGGATTTCCTAAAAGAATTAGAAAGTAATCACTATGTGTATGGGAGCTTATGTCGTTTAAGCTATTTGTGTGGTTATAACAATGAATGATCACCTTGAAAACTAAAGGAGGTTTTGTGTGGGAATTATACAATGTAATTATTTAAAAATTGCCAAAATAACAACTAAATATAACTTAGTCAAACTTGCTTTAAATAGATATAAAATCGCCAATTAGAGGTTAAACCAAAAGTTTTGACCTCATCTTAAGTTAATGTACTATTGATTAGCATTTAGATTATATATAATAGGGTTGTGGTTTGAATTACCATGTAATTGTTGCCAAATGTCCTATTCACATCCTTTAAAAGGACAACAAGCTCTCACTTCACATTCTTATTTTCTTTTCACTCTCTAAGTGTTATTTTGTTTCTCTTGCTTTGCATTGCTCTTGTTCCTTTGTGTTGTTTTAATTATTTTTGTGTCTTGTTATTGTTTTTTGTCTTGCTCTTATGCCCTCAGCTACTACTTTTAGTACTCAACATTTGTCATCTTATTCATGTGTTCTTGGCTAGTGATTATTGACATTGAATGATTTTCACATGGGTCATTAAGATTTTGGATGCTACTTTCAATGATTGGCATATTTCACCTTGCTATTACGATTTTGTGTTTTTTAGCTTGCTCATGTGCTTTTAGTGGATATTCATCAATATTGTTCAACACTTATTGTTGTACTACTTTTGCTTTCAATTGTTATTTTTTAATACTCAACATTTTGCATATTTACTACATAACCCCAAGGTTATGTTTATAATTTGAAAGCAAGTTGTGAATGAACACGTTAATTTTTGACATGCTTGCACAACAATACAATGTTATATATTTATTATTACCACTTGTGTTAACTTCATGTAGACATTGGACAATTGTAAAGTTCCTCATCACATAATCATTTGCTTCTTTTCAAAGCATAAGATACGTTGAAGTGTGATGCAATCAAGATTGCAAAAATTCCTTATATTGGCATAATACCATATAATACCCCAAGGTCATTACTTACATGAAAAGTCCAATCTAAACACATTTGGATAAATCCATGGTATGTTGTACACAATTTTAAGCAAATTGGAACTACACATAATATCAAAAACAACAACACATAAAATTCCACTCATCTTGAATTCCTTTTGAAATCATGTATAATTGATTTGTGTTTCAAAAATAAAATAAATTATGAAAAACCATGAGTACATGCAATTGATTCATAATTGTGCCTCTATGTAAATTCACACCAATCATTTTATAAGGGTTATTGAAAAACCTTTATCTAAGGCAATGTACAATTTTGTATAAATTTTAAAACTTTATTTTATTTTTGTAGAATGGTAAAAACAACATTTAAGCCAAGTTCATGTTCAATGGAAAAAATATTTATAACATAAAAGCATTATCATTATCAACATTGTCATAATATAATCATGTATTAACAAATATTTTATTATCATCTAATTTGAACTCCACACTTTTAAGACAAATTGGAAGTTTTGATGCAAAAGATTGTTTCTTATGCTTATTCTTTTATACGTGAAAAAAAATATGGAAAAGTTCCCATTAACATTAGTATTTTTATTTATTTTTTACAATTGTAGTGTCACATCAAATATATTGCAAACTATAATTATTCTCCAATTCATAATTGAATTGTTCATTTGAGCATGGATTCCCCAACATAATGATATATGGGGCTACACCATCATCCGTTGCAAATTTTCATCACAAATATTTTCCAATTGTCCATCATGACGCATCAAATTTAAGCAAGTACTAAAAACTACCACCTTGTGTTAATTTATTCTACACATTTGAATATGCATTCACCCATTTGAGAGAATTTTGTCCATGAATGTCACTTATGTGCCACTTGAACATTAAAAACCTATGTAGAGTGCAAAGTTAATATAAGGCACCATGGCATGCCAAGGACACATTCCTTCGTGCAATCAATGGTGAATTTTTTTCCCATAGTCTAAGCATGGGTTTTTATCATTAATTGGGTCAGTACCTACATTGACCAAAAATTCAAAGTTCAATTAGGATGACTTTGGTGAAAATTTTGTCTTTTAACTTCTTTGGTTGTTTAGGGGGTCAATTGTAATACGAGGTTTTCATTAGATGTTTCCACATGTGCATCTCTTGCAATTTATGTCTAATTCACCTTTTTTTTGTAAATACATATGCAAATGTTTCAAAGTGTTTCTATGCGTCTACATGATTGGGTGTAGTTGCAATAACATGTACCACTAGTAGTCATAACCATTGTTTAATTTTGTGTGTTTCAAATTGTAAAAAAAGAAAGAACTACAAATGGACATGTTTTTATACAATGTTATTTACAATATATTGATATCCGTGTCCAAAAAATTAGAATCAATCTAGAATGAGTAAAAAATACACAAAAACATTTGTTATGTTATATAACTAGTTATATTAAATAATAATTAAATAGTAAAAACACACAGTGCACAATTTGAATTTTTTTTGAATGACATAGTTTTGGAAAATTTTAAATATAAACCTTAACATAATATGGTGAATTCACAATAAAACGATCATTTCATATTGTAATTAGTTTTTAATACTTCATATTTTGTGTGATAATTTAAATTTTTGTTGAAATTTTTGGATTAATCTATATAATAACATTTAAATTATACCATGGGAACATGTGAATAAATTTAAAATTAATCTAATAAATGAAAGACATCTAAAAGCACTTTTAAAACACTTGTAATCACTCCTTTTACAACAAAAAAGACATGTTAATGGCCTTGAAAATATTTTTAAATGATATATTATGGGCAAAATTTGAATGTAAACCTTAAAATAATAGTATAAAAAAAATCTAAAAACTTTTGATGATTTTTGGAAGACTTTTTGGAAAATATTCTAAAACTATTTTAAATTAAACAATCGTTTTTAAGCAACCAAGGGGGCAAGGGGTGGTCCTTTTAGCATGAACTTACGCAGTAATATTAACAAAACTTTGAAGATTTTTTTTAAAAATTTAAATTATGTATTGAAAAGACTTCAAAATATTTTTCAAAAGAACATTGAAAAAACATAAGTATCTTAGGAGGTAGCTTTGGTTCCTATTAGTTGGAGCTTATTACCTTATTAAGTTATATTGTGTCAAATTTTCACTTTGCTTATTCCAATCACTTATCAAATTGGTTAGAAAAAATGGCACAAGTTTGTGAGGTCAAAGGAGATATCAAAACTTGGGAGAAGTTAAATTACAAGCTCCAAACCAAAGAGTTTTTTGCAATCGTCAAAGGATTGAGTAATAAGGGCTTGAACCCCAAAACATAGATCATAAGTGCACATGTGACCAATGTAGACATCATGGAGGTGTTTGGAAAGTCCAAGATTCTCAAAACCACAAATCCAAATATGGATCCAAACATAAACTTGAAGTTGTTGTGCTTGTACTAATAGTACTATGGCCATTGTAATGTAACCAACTATGAGTTTTATTTGTGGTTTGTCAAAGGTTACATTGTTTAAAAGAAGTGTTTAAAAGTAATTTGGGTAAAGCTCACAACTTTTACCACTATAAAGAAATTCAAGAAAGAAGAGATAGCAAAGTGAAAGCTTGCTCATGGGGTTGAATCTCGGAGTCACAATGGGAGTGGCATGGAGGGTTGGCCTTTCTTGGAGATGATAATGTCATCATTCAAGGTTGAAAGATTGCAAAGGAAAAGCCTCCCATTGTAAAAGCAATTGTTGGCAATGTTTTTTAGTGTCCCTACGTTAGTCACACCTATTGTACTAGTTGACATTCAAGAACTATATGATGTTTTCAATGAAATTTTGTGCAAGTCAAAACAAAAGGTCAAGCACTTGGAATAGAAGGGAAAACATGAAACAAAATTGGTAGAATTGTGTCTTTTTTAACAAATCAATGAGATTTACTTCCAAAAGCCCATGAGGCACAAACAAGGATGAGGAAGAGGGCGCAATCACAATCAAATGAACCAATGGTGACAAAGGATTCAACTACAAATGGGCCCTTTGTGAACATTTTGACATTTTTATAGAGAAGATTTTTTTGCAATGTCATGTTTTTAAAATATCAATAATTCCCCCAATAAATTACATGATTTGTTTTAATTTTTAAAAACTATATATGACACCTACTTTAAGCTTTAGTTTTTTATATCATAAGCCACAATTTTTTTCATATTTCATACACATTATGACCCATTTATATTTAGCAAATGATTCTTGAAATTTGAAAATTCTGAAATTATATTTTGAATTTCTAAAAAATTGAGGTACCAATTTTTTTAAATTATGAGTGCTTTTCATATGTGGATGGTAGGTTATCATCATTTCAAAAAATTTCCCATCAAATTTTCTTTATTATAGTAGTCCTTAGCCTAGTGCTTTATAAAATTGATTTTTTGTATTAAAGCTCAAAAGTCCTTTACCAAAACCAAAACTCAATTTAGTAAGTTAAATGATTTTTAAAAAATTCTTCAACACTTGTATAAATCATTTAGCACAAATTTCCTTGATCAACATGATATTAAAGAGGCATTACATAAATATGTTTGACAAATTTTATAAATTTTCAATTGTTTGACATGGTTTTTGGTTCATTTGACTTTTTTTGCACCCAAGAGGTTCATGGCCTTCTACAACTTCTTCATGCAATCAAAGATGTAGCATGGCAACTTGTCCTTTGATGATTGATTTGCATTATAGTTTGAGGTTCCAAATCATGCATGATTATGCATGCACTCAAGGGTGTAATATTTTACTTTACTCCTTGAAGATCAATTTGTGTAATAATTTAAAATTCTAAATTGTGCATCGTCATGTGTGTGATGTTTACATGTTCATATTCTTCATATGTTTTTTGTGAATTGCTTATGTTTACCTAAATTATTCATCATGTGGATTTTGTAGGTCAAAGGCACTAATAGCCTTGACAATCCTTTGAAGGATATTATTATGCATCACTAGAAAAAAAATGGTTTTTTTATGACTAGCCTATGCAACTATGTTTTAGTTGCTTATGTCATATGCAACTAAAAATCATTTTCAATGTTCCAATGCACTTATTTATATATTTTCCAAACTTGAAAGCAAACACAAAAGATATGGGATAAGTTTATAGCTACAATCTAGTTGCAACCTAGTTGCATGTACTAACAATTACTTATTAACTAACTATGTTAAGTTAGGTTAGGTTAGGTTAAGCTAGGTACCTAGGTTAGATTTAGTTCAGTTTACCTCCTAACTATATCCATTATTATAAGTTATAAAAGTTGATAAATAATAATAATATATTATTATTATTATTGTAGCTAATAATTAATAGCTAGCCTAGCTAGTTATTTTGTCATTATTATTATCTCGTTTGTTATAGTTATTTAATAATAATAATAATAATTTTATTATTATTATTACTATTATTATTTATTTACTAAATTATTAATGTAGCCAATGGTTAACTATTTTGTCATTATTAATTTTCTCACTATTTGATTTGTTATAACTCTTGTTACCATTTTTCAAAATTGAAATATCGATTTTAAAATTGAAATAAAAATTTTCAAATCACAAATATCAATTTCTATATTCAATATATGAACATGATACATATATATACATAATTAATATACAAAAAAATAGAAATTTATTATATGGGTAATATATCTTAAATACAATTTATAAATACATAATAATATACCCTAATTCACCATAGAAATCCTTTAGGGGTGCAATTAACTTGGTGACTATGTGATTAATGGGAGATATTAACATATCCATGGATGAAAATAAAATTTAAAAATATCCAACCAATAGGATGAAATTATCAATAGTTACAACATAATTGCAACAATGATCAAAATAGTTGAAATTTGATCTTATAGTTGCAAACACTCCCAAACCTATTTACAAATGACAACAAGTCCCATGTAATCACAAATGCAATGGTTGCATTTTGGCTGATTTCTATTAATGTAGGTAGGTAGCTACTTAGCTAGTAATTAAGTAAATAGGTACATAGTAGGTAGGTAGGTATATACATATATGTACCTATGTATTATTAAATAGTCTATACATGTAACTATTAGGTACCTTATGCAACTATAATGTGATTATCTTGGTTACATGTGCAACTAAATGTACATACGATGTTGTGAAAAATAAAAAGACATCATGAAAAATCAACCTATTGGAAAGATGAAATAGGTCATAGTCGCAACTTAGTTGAAAGGAAGACAAAAATCCATCCAAATTTAAAAATTAGTCGCATATGCAATCATTTGTAGTCATAGGTGACATTTAATTGCACACAATCACACATGGAATGGTTGCAAATGATATGATTTCTAGTAGTGCATGAAGATGTGAAGGTATTAGTTGAAAAGCTTCCAACCTTGGAGGGAAAAAAAAAAGTATTTCAAACATTATTGGAAGACAATTGTCAAAATGCCATGTAGGGTGAAAATGATCTACAAGCTACATAGATATGTGGAAAGTCAATTCTAACATTGTTTGTACAACAAAAGGGCTTGCACTTTTAGAGCAAAAAATCCAAGTTATTGACCAATAGTTGGGAGAAATGCAACAAGGGGAAGGATTCTCCTATTGCCCTAAGACAATTTTGCATCGATCTCCCCTTATTGTTGATGATGATCATGGTGGTTCATGTTACATTCTTCTACAACCTTGTGGTTATAACAAAAATTGGTACAATTTATTTGATGTGGTGTTGCTTCTTGCAAACATACATACCACCCTTTGCCTTGCTCAATTCTTCAAAGAACACAAAAATGTTCTATATGTAAGGAAGTATTTCATCATGAATGATTGGGTTTTCGGGGAGTACAAGAACCACATGAAGAGATTTGGGCTCTAGCTATTAAGCTTGGTGTGGATGACTTGAACAATAGCCTCACAAATGCATTAAGGAAGAGGCACAAGCATAAAGAAAATCATGTAAGTCAATATTTTGTCATCCCATTGCTATAATAATGCCAACAAATCTTGTGTTTGAAGTTCATCGAAGGTGTTTTTTTCTTTGTTTATCATTCAGGGTTTAGGGGACTTCATTACAATTAACATAAATCCTAACATTGGAGCTCCACTTGTATCATCAAATTGTATTTTAGAAATGCATAGATATTCCTTCAAAATATGTGTCCTTTGTCCTCACCTATTTTATGATTTAAAGTCAAAGCCATTGCATTGGGGTCCATGTGTTAATTTTAATGTTTAGTGTTTAATTTGGTACTTATAATGATTGTTATGTTTATGAATTCATTCCTTCTCAACTAATCAACTCCCTTGCTAAGCAAATTATTCCTTTGTTAAACATTTGGTTATTCTATGATTGTGTCAATAATCAAAATACTACTTTGTGGGTGCTTAAAATCCTTTCATAAGCATCCACTTGTTTTGGTAATCAATTTATTGCTTTAATGTCAACCTTGGGCCATTTCTTCAACATCTAATTGTTATATGGTTATTTGCAACCTCATCCTTATGTTGTATAAAATTCAAGGATCGTTTTTTTGGGAGCCAAACATATTGACATGACATTAGGTGGATCAACTTTTCTATTTGACAAACAACAAAGCTTGGGTGTGTTAACCACATGGGGCAAAAATGTTGGGAGAATGTTGCCATGGTGTTTGTTGGGGAAGAAATGATGACCATGCACATCCACTACTAAAAAACATTTGGTTAGGCCACTATCACTTAGCCTATGTATGTAACTTGGTAAGGTATTAATTAGCATAGGGTATAGGTAGGGTAGGTATATAGGATAAGATATTTAGGTTAACATAAGGTATATGTAGGGTATTTAAATAATGTAGCTTATATGTAAGGGTAGGTTTTATAGGAAAGGCATAGGTCAGTTGGGTAGGATATATGTAAGGTATGAAAGGTATGGTATAAATAGGGTATGTAAGGTAGGGTATTTAGGATATTCATTTAACCTACATATGTAAACTAAGGTATTTATATAGTGAACAATTTATATGCAGGGCTAGGGTATATGTAGGATATAAACATGATGGGGTAAGGTATTTAGGTGGTGTAACTTATATGTTTAAAGCTAAATATTTACAAGGTAAATATGTAGAAGCTATGTATATATAAATTAAGTAGGTGGAATTTAAGTATGTATAGACTAGGTATATATAAGCTAGGTTATACCTAGGTAGGTACATAAGAAATTGCATACTTGTATCTAACCTTGGTACATGGGCTATGATATAGTCTATGTATAGATTAATTACTTTAGCCTAGGTATATTTCTACCTATACTTACTTAGTATTTGTTTTTATGTATTTACCTTGTCGATGCAAACTTAATTACAAACATGTGGCATTTAAACATTGGCCACCCAATTTAAGCCATGTGGAATTTAAATTACATGGTGGTTATCTACCTACCTACCCACCTTGTAAGGTGGTTAACCTTATGCATAATGCCTAGAATGACCACTAAAAAAAACCATCCAAGAGGTTTGAAAAGGTGGAATGGAAAATTTTCAACTATGCATGAAGGCATTTTGGGCAAAAAATTCCTAAACCAATGTTGCCTCCCACTACATGACCACTTTGGTGAATTTTTGGTGGAATTTGCCCACTCAACAAAATCATGAGTGGTTTGTGTCATGTGAAAACAAGCTAAAGTTAAATTGGGTGGTTGGCTTTAGTGGTTTGTCCATGCATTTTTTAGTAGTGATCGTAATATGGATGGGATTATGAACATTGAAGGTTGGTGGCGTACTAAATGCTTGGTGAATAGGCATGTGGGGAGGGCACATACATTGGAAGTGTGCACCACTAACACATCCAATTTAGGCGATCAACATAATGATGATGGCTCCCATGTTCGTTCATTAATGTTGTAGCCTTCCCAATGGATGAGGTATTGCAATTGTCATTTTGACAACCTAAAATTAACAATCTCTTTCATTTCATACATTCACACATTGCAATATAACAAACTTAAAGTGTAAACCATGATTTGCAAATTAAAGTGTTTGACTTGTTGATAAATTTACCTTATTATTATACGTGAACTCTACTGTGGGTAAGAGATTTAATGAATTATTTTGATAATAATTAGTTGTGCATTGCAAATGTTGCTTCAAGACTTGATTGACTTGTTATGTTTGCCCATTGCCCATGTCTAGGGGTGGAAAGTCAACAATAATTTCACCTCCACACTTATAAGCTCAAAGAATATTTTCTAAACCTTGATGCAAACTTAGGTCCACAATTAAAGATGATATTCTCAAGGAGGCCATGATACTAGAAAAAATGATCAAGAAATAACTTGGCTATTTTTTCATTAGTTACTATTTTGTTACAAAATAAAAAAATCATCTTCATCCACCACCACCAAAATGGACTTTTATGAATTGGAAATGGAAAATGAAATCCATGGAAATTGAAAACCACAATGGATGTATCAAATAATGGTGGCAAGGTACAAGGGGATAATGACTACCATGAATCAAATAAACGCCTAAGAAATGTTGGGCATAGAGGTTTTTCCATAATGCATATAACTACAGTTCATCATTAGAACATGGTTTAGGTGAAGCCATAAGTTGTAATTGCATGTGCACCCATGAGTATAATAGGACAATTTCAAAGGCTAAACATTATCTTTCAACTAAGTTAAATCTGATTTTGAAAATATACTATTACAGTAGCCTCCCGCCTAAGTACGCACCCGTTTAAGTACGCATCCCGGTAAAGTACGCATTATTTTCCCGAAAAAATAAGGTTCAGATTATGAAATAACTAATGGGTAATCCGTGACTACGCCACTCCAGCCACCCCCAACGCTTTGTGCTTTCATGTTTGGATTTGTAGCCAGGTTTGGCTAAATCTTTCTTCAGATAATTGCCCACTTTTTCCACATCTTCCTACAGATGATGG
>Ga0209611_10001814_pt1 | contig 37121 bp, 22 predicted proteins | sample S1TSphgellanicum_3_FD_187693 | JGI IMG/M metagenome (GOLD analysis project Ga0209611, IMG submission 187693) | Host-associated microbial communities from peat moss isolated from Minnesota, USA - S1T2_Fc - Sphagnum magellanicum MG (SPAdes) (version 2) | ecosystem: Host-associated > Plants > Peat...
CATGCATGCTATATTTTAGCCAAGAAATATATTCATAAGTACAAGGCAGCAACGAAAAACTGAAGTAGTAGGCTAATCGCTGAATCCATGTCCCGATGGAATGCGCGAGCGACAAGTAGGCGACGAGTGAGTCCCTACGTCTGTGATTCAAAGGTTAGTTGGAGGTGCAGCCGCCCAATAAGCGATAAGCGGGTGAGAGAAGGAACCCAAAAACAAAACCCGGAAAAAAAAAAAAAAGGAAAATATCTAATAGAGCTTCGTACGTTAAAAAACATGTGTGCCGGAAAACCTGCTTGCCGTCTGCCACTATTGTGGCCACATGTTGACGACGATTGCCCTTGAGCTAAGCGCCAAATTCAAGGGTTCTGTGGTTTGCTTGCTGCTGCAGTTTCAGTTTTTTTTTTGTTTTTTTTATATTTTTTTTGTTCCCGCTCCCCCCCTCTTCTGTGTTCAATGTTCCTTCTTTTCTTATGGTCCTTCTGTAGGTCTAGGTCCTCATGAATCTATTTATTTATTTATTTATTTATTATTATGAGTTCCAAGACCAGACTTCGTTGAACTTCATCTTCTCAATTTTGTGTGCAGAATCTTCGTGTGAAATTTTAGGGCGCAAAACTATATTACGTTGGTCGGTGGGAACTTGCATGATCTAGAAGTTAAGGAGCTGCGAGACTTGCGGTGCAATTCTCTCTTTGTTTCTGTAAATTTCGCAGGTGAATGGGAAACTTATGACGCAATAGTTGTTTTGCCCGGCGGCTGCGAAGTTTATTTGGAGAGAGCAGGATGAGAGGCTGAGAGAGAGAGAGAAATTCAGCCATACAGAGAATCTTGCAGTTAGTCGAACTGGATTGTGCGAGTATGGTACTCGGCAACAAGTGGGTATTCAGCGAAGGGGAAGAAGAAGATCAGTGAACGTAAGTGTATATACCTGGGCGACGAGTCCTTGGGTGGTTGTTGCGTAATCCAACCGGAACTGCTGGTTTTAGGTTTTGTGTTTTCACGAAGGTGTGCAAAGATTCTAGAAGGGTCTAGAAGTCGTCGACGGCTCTCTAGAGATGTGTCCACAACGTAGGTTATATATAATGATGAATTCCGCTCATTGTACGAATCTCTAGATTGGGAATATTGGCATTCCACCATGGCCGCAACAACGTCGGCAACAACGTTGGCGAATCCCACTTCTTCTATCGTACTATCACCTGCCGGTAGTGGGAACACGCTTGCTGCAGTGAAGAATACAAGATTTGTGGATCATGGCGGCTTGCAACGACGATGGCAGGACGTTGACGGTGCAGGTCCAGTAGCTGCCGCTGATTGTAACCTAGACATGGTCGACGGTCTCATGGGACGCTCGCTGGTCATTCAGTTCACTGCTGCTGCTGCAGACGACGCGGGACAAAGTCTTCGTCCAAGAAAGTATGTGCCGTACTTCTCTCCACATGGGTCTGCAATTCTGGACTTGGGATCCTAATAAATCCAGGACCGGTAATTACAGGCTGAGGAATCATGTTACAGTGCATGATCCATGGATTTCATCTTGTCTCAGAAACTCTACTGAATAAATGTGGTAGCGATCATGCAGGGGTTCTGATGCCCATTGCCTTTTTTCTATAAATGTTGTTGTTTCTGAGACTGCTATGGTCTTGACGGTACCGCAGCAGCACGTATGATTTTTTCTTGTTTTTTTTTTTGGTTCTTTCAGAGACAAGTTTTCTCGTGAATCTATTGCCCACGACCTAATATTAAGGGGAGTAGTGAGCAGACATGCCTGTATATTTTCTTTCCAAGATTTGGAAAATAGGTGGGTGTCGTCCGAGGGATTGATTGATTTCAACTGTAATTCTGATCTGCCACTTTCAGACTGCGCGATCAACTCTTGGGTACGGAGAATTCGGGGTGGTCAAGACCTGCTGGTCTTATAATCGACCCAGTACGAGAGTCACCACCACAGGAAGCTGTTGAAGCCGGGCTTTGCTCATCATCTGCAACACCCCATAATTACGCGTACAGAAGATTACTCGCGGGTGCAAGTTCTTTGGATAATTATAATCGGCGGCAAAAAGATGATGATGGTGCAAAAGCCGTGCCTGCGGGGAAATTGAGTGATGCAGCAGCTGCAGGAGGTCGAGTCCCCAAGGAAGAAGCTGAAGGGGAGTTTCAAACCGAAGCAGCTAGCGCCGGACTCGTCCGGAAGTCTAGTGAATGCACCACTACTCATGCCCCAGCTGCAGAAGACACCCGTGACTGTCCCCGAGCTGCTGTGGGCACGGAGGACAACGCCGCTCTGCTGGCTGCCGGAGCGCTTCTGGATTTGAGCAGTTCGTTGGTAGACGAGGGATATAACACCAGCAGCATTGGGAGCTCCACTGGTAATGTGATCGAGTCCGAAAAACACCCGCGGCGAAAACAAGACGGAGCCGGTGAATTTGGATCATTGGAACCCGAGACTTCGGGTAGCAACGACGAAGACAAAGAGGGAAGAAGTTGTACGAAGCTGAAGAAGTCCGACGAACCTAAGCTTGCACAGCAGCAGACTGAGAAACGCAGGCGCATCAGGACAGCATGGGCAAACTTCGAGACCGATGTGTCGGCGGGCAAGAAACGCAGAAAGTCTGGAGAATCTAACAAGGGCATCATCAACATGGCATCAGCAGCAGCACAGGCAGCCAACCCATCTGTCCTTCTCGGACCTACTCAAGGTAGAAAGTCAGGAGAAGGTAAGAAGAAGAAGAGCAGCATCGTCATGGATATACAAGAGACATCTGTTCTTCCCAGACCTGCTCACAGAAAACGCTACAGACCCATTGAGCAATTGATGCAAGAGACCCCAGTGGTTGACGCAGTTTACAGCGAAGAAGAAGAAGAAGAAGACTAAACCCTAAACCTCTGTGCAACACTACTGTAAATGTATCATAAGGAAAATGATGGATTCCAGTTCCGAAATTTCTAAGATCTTCAAAATCAAAGATGGATGCTTCCTCCATTTCTCAATGCATCTGCGAGTTTCTCTGTACAGACTTTGAAGGATGAAAAATCAGTAAAGCTTTCAGTCCAAACTGGTTCCCTTATTGTGGTGAGTTTCTTCATGCAGATAAAAGCATATAAGACAGTGATGTGCAATACCATCAAGTCCAAAAAACTGCTTTAGAAAAGCTGCCCATCTTTTGAAAGCAAAGGTGGAGCATCTGTTAGATGTAAATAAAATGCAAAAAGAACCTTGACATCCAAAGAAGAATGGAGTGCAGTTGAAACTCCTGCCTAGCCCTGTACCAATGAGCTTGACTCAGGGGTGCCGACGGCTTTTCAAGTCAGGTCTGCTGTTGTGCTTCAAAAGAAAAAGGAAAAAAAGTGTGAAGAAGAATGGATTAGGGTTTAGGGTAGTACACTTATTAGAAGAAACAGGATTGGAGCAGCAACATAGGAGGAAAATTTCAGAAGACTGTTCACTGCCACTGCCTCCATGTTCTTGACCTTGTATTGAATCCAAAGCAGCAGACTAGTTTCTTGAACACACCTCTTTCACCAATGTGTTCCACTGGAACTAAGAACCCTCCACTCTGAAGGGGGAAGCCAGGGTAAATGCCCAAGGAGACCACAACTGACATTGATTGAATGAGCACCTACCATCTTATAGTGAGATAGAAAAGTTGAAATAATGCTACTATTTTCTTCTCTCTTTGCCAGCCAGCACTATAATTTAACCGCAATACATTCCTTGCCAAGCTGTCAAAGTCTAGTCCTATGATCATTGTATATTTGTAAAGAGGGTGTCAACCTTGTGCCTTGGATTCAGCCCTCAAAAACTCTCTTGTTCACAATTAACTGCAGAGAGTAGTGTGGTTTCCAGTAGCACATTCTTCAGCTACAATGGTACCCTTCTGTAAAATCAAAGTGACATACTATTGACGGACATTTTCTGGGTGCTGTCACCTGGATTTTCAATCATCTACATTCCAGGTTTTTTGATAAAAAGCATACTGGGTTGTCAGCCAGCACGCACACTGAGTGTCAGGTGACCTTAAATCACCAGCATTCCAGTTTTTTGATGAAAAGCACACTGGGTCAACAACCAGTACACTTCAATGCATTGGAAAAATCTCCAGTTTGCATGGCTCTGATCTCATTTTCTCCCACTTGTGGCAAGCCGAGCCTTTGCTTTCACTTCCGTATCCTATCATGGCAACATCATCAAACATCAACTAACAGTATTGTCTATGAGATTCCATGGAAAATGTACAATAACACTTCGAAAGACACCATAGTCACTAGTGTGAGTTCCACCAAACCCAAAACTAACACAATAAGGATGAATGGGTTCATAACCATGTAAGTGTCAATGACAAGGCATCAAACCATCACCTTCATCATGAATATCAGTGATGAGCTGATGCAACTACCCACAAATTTCATCACATCAATCAAAAAGAACATACCCAGTGCAGGAACTGCTGAAAATTCTTTTCATAGTGCAAACTTGGGTGTATCAACACTAAAAGAATTGTTTGCTCTCCCCTTGTTTCTATCCACTTTCCTTTTTTCTTGCATTCCGCACAGGGAGCAAATGAATGACTAGTTCAAAAAGTTCAAATTGCCTGGAAGAGAAGTACCTGAGTTGGATGGAGAAGGATGAAGTTTTGAGCTTGTGCAGGTGTGTGATTCTCTGCCCCCTTGCTCCAGTCATAGCTAACCTGCACCAGCCTTTCACAATCAGCTACCTCTATCATTCATGGTTATTTCCAACCACAATCTTCCTCTACAGCTAGGGAGCTTTCACATCATATTTATCAGGACCAAAGCTCATCCACAGCTTGTAGGTCATACACAGATCACCATGAACATAATAGTGAGAAAAACTCACCGCATAGGCAAAAATGGTACCATCATGATTGAATGCACTGCATGGAATTGGCTGATTACACCTCTGCAGAGCCTGTCACCATGAACACTTATCCAAGAATGTTGAGGAGTTCATATCCCACCCACTGTCTTGCCAAAATTTCCATCTTTCAACATAAAATACACCTTTTAAACTGTGGTTCAAAAGCAGTGCAAGTCCAGCATTCATCTAAGAGACCAAACAATGCTCTCAGATTAATCAAACTAAAGAGAGAACTCAGAAATCCTGCTGAAACAAAAATAAATAAAATACCTTCAGTCTTTGTCTGCTGTCTTTATCCCAGAAATTGTAAGCACCATCAGATCCTGAAGTTGCAAATGTTGCATGGACCTGCACAAGATCAACATGTATATCAACTCATGATACTCCAAAGAACACCTTCAAGCTTTTGGGCATACTAGTTTTGCAATAGCCTTCCTTCATACTTACAGGATGGAAGCTAATGGCATTGACAGCATAGATGTCATTGTTATCCCTGTGGCACTTGAAGGTAAAGTTCTTTGACTGCTGTGCCTCATCAATATGCTGGACTGCAACTCTTCCTTCAATAGAACCCACCTGCCATGCACAAAGCATTGTGATACACTGACACAAAAAACAAGTCCACCAAGACTTAATAAAACAATTCATCTTTCATCCACTCCTCTTCTGGTCATCACTTCTCCCTCTCTATGCATATAAGCCAGGACCATGCCCATAATTCAGTAACTACAAAACAGTAACTGCATCATTTTAGTCACCCTCACTTCGGGAGAAATCCCTGCACAGGTAAGAGACAGTTTATACTCCACTTTGTAGGAACTAAAATTCATGGACAGATTTGGGCACATTTTGGGAGATTACCAAAAACCCTTGCTTGTCAGGAAAAGTTGCAACACACCGTGTCTGGTACTTCAGGGGTGACAGTATTCTCTTAAACTCTGTCTGTCCCACATTGCTAATACAGGGTCAGTGCCTTGCAAATCCTCACTTAACCTCTCACAAACTTTGATGGTTCATAACCTCAAAAACCAGTCTAACTTGCAATCAATTACAAGACTATATAGTCAGCATAAAACTTTTTGGTAACTTAGAAATCTATATTTTATGATCTTCTGTGTGCACCGGACCTCACTGTCCAAGGTTCTCTCAACCAACATCCTAAGCCTGATTAGGAGTTAGCAGTCAATAGACTTCAGCAACAACATTTTACCTGAGGATTGGCAAGATTGTAAACGACAATGTTGCGATCAGCAGTGGCCACAACCATGAGAGGGTGGCGTACACTCATGGCATAGCACCGTTCCGGCAACTGCTGTGTATGAGCTGGGTTCTGTTGCCGGGTGTCCCAATACCTGCACTCCTTCAAACTAACACTCAGCACAGGAAATAGAACTACAATCAATGTTAGTGCCAACAGTAGTTCATGGTCAAACCTGCATTGGTTGGCAGATGGCAGCAATGTAGCTGATTGCTGGTTCATTCACATAAGCATAATTAACAAAGAGGTTGTCGAGTTAAAAATTATCCCACAACATGTCTTCAAAAAGCTCTATTCTTGCAAGTATGTCTTGACATCTCATCCAGGATAACAAGTTCAAATGAATAAAGCCTTCAGCCCAAGCTCAAATCCAAAAGTGGACCTAGAAGGAAAACAAGGAGATTACATCAACCCATTTCCTCCTGACCACTGGATTATCGCTAGAATGTGGAAGCTGATATCTCCATGGAAACAATGTGTAACCACTGCGAATCTCAGGCAAATATGACAGTCAATATCTGCATCAAGAAAGACTTACTTGACAGTTTTGTCCCAGCTGCCTGTAACCAATAGATTCATTTCAGGAACCCAAGCAATGTCCTTAATAGGTGCATCATGCATGCCCACTTGCACAGGCTGCCCTCCTGACAATATGGGCCACATCTTTGCCTGCTTGTCACACCCAGCTGAAAAGACAGTGCTTCCATCATCCTTCCACGCTGTGCATAGTACCTGAACAGCATGCCCTTCTTTGTTATCCATCTCAAAGGACCAGATAACCTGGAAGTAATGCTTAAATTCCGTCCATTAAACCTTTCAGTTGAAACAGATCCAAAACCCAGATTCAGAATACGCACAAGTACCCGTCAATCTCCATTTCTGCCAAAAATAGCTTTAGCATCCATCACCCACACACAGTGACCTCTTTTCACATTTGAGTTGGCTTGTTTTTGCTTAAAAAGAATTCAGGTAATCATGAAGAAAAATTTTGAATCTCACTGGATGATCATGTGAGATGGCTGCTTTAGGGACACTGCCACCATTTGACTGAATCTCCCAGCACCGCACCTGCATATTCCATATACCCAAATACATATAGCATGTGACATGTGCCAAATGTGCAACATCCCACAAGTTTTTTACAACCTCGTAAAAAAACATCACTTTCACCCAAGAAAGCTTTGCTGATTTGGCACAAAATGCCAACCATCTCAAAATGTGCAATATTGTCCATTTTCAACCTAGTACACTGCCCATGAGTTCCATTAATGTGAATAAACCACAAGCAGTACCTGATTGTCCCATGATGAAGCGACAAGGTAATTTGCCTTGGAGCTGAAACTAAGACTTGATATGCCATCAGTGGGAGGAGAGACCACCTGCTCAAAAGAATTGACAGAATCACAGCTTAGTTAGGCAAGCTGCTCTTCCACAGATACTTTACACAGATGCAATCAGTTCCACTCACCCGTAAACCATAAACCCTTGGTCAGAGTAAATAATCCTGAACAGATGCCACAAGCTCAGGTCTAGGCTTTAGGGCTTTAGGGTTTTAACCCCTAAACCCTAGACCTGAGCTTGTGGCATCTGTTCAGGATTATTTACTTATTTATTTGAAAAAATCAGCATGACCGTGATGCATTCTCAAGAGTAAGATCGAGAAGACACCCTAGACCCTAAACCCTACGTCCCAATCATCTCAATCCAAGAGTTCACTTATGACCCACTCACGAAGAATAAGCCTACATTTGTGGCTTGCTAAGAAAAAAGGATCCTGCCTTACCTCAAAAGACTTGTTGGGGTTGTGTTGCTGAGTAGTCGTTACCGTCCCAAACGTTGCCATCGCCAAACTCAGATGATATCAAAACCCCAAATTCACCAGAAGAAATTTGCTTGCGAGAGCTTTGCACTGCTCGAGATTTTCACAACACAAACCACGCCTACTTTCACACCGTTGCCCAGCCTCCGCTATCGATCAAGACCCCATGTCCCCACGACTCTAGACAAACCTCGAAATGCACCAAATTACAGTTTCAAAACCTTGGAGAAAAACTTTATTGAGGAAAAAAAAAAAAACATCAGCATTTGGATACGGATTTGCTCAAAGTCAACAATGTGCGCAAAATCCGCCCTTTTGCAAAATTCTCGCACAAGACAGCCCTCTCACTCACTCCCTCCCTTCCGTGCCTAACAAGTGTCATCTGCACGCAAAAAGAGAATTAGGGTTTGACTCCCTTCTCCGGTGTGAAAACCTAGTACCTACTTTAACCCTAGACTCAGGTTTGTCATTAAATAATCTTTATAAATAGTTTGAAATGAATTTTCATGAAAATATTAAAAACCCATCATAATTAGGTATTGCAGACTACAATCTGAATAATTTCACTCCTCGTATGACACATGTCATAGTAGATCATGAAAAAATTAATAATTTCATATTTCTCTAAGAAAAGATTTTTTTGGAAAAAACTAATTATTCGTTTGATCCATGTTGGAAACTGACCCTAGGCTATGGTTAACCTACAATGGTTAGGTACATCATTAATTGCTTGGATTAATTGGGTAAGGTTTGGAAATTCTATACCTAGTTGTATTTTCAGTGGGAATAAATGAAACTTGTATACAATAAAAGAGCTTTTTCAAAATGCCTACTCTTACAAGGGTTTCATTTTTTGAAATGCCCACCAAAAAGTTACCCTAAACAAGGTGCCTCCAACCACACTAAATATTTGGAGCAAATTTTTACTAGTGTTAGATCGATATATAAGTTTTAACTTGAGTATGTAGTCATGTTATGTTAGATCAATATATAGGTTTTAACTTGGGTATGTAGTAATGTTAATGCACTAGTATCACAAAACATACCTCTCAGATTTGAATCTCCCCTTGCACCTAAGCACTCATGCACTAGGCATTTGTTTAAAGTTTGAAGCTCTCATATTAGACCAATCTAGGTATGATATTTTTTGATAATGTGAACAAGACCAATAACCAAGCTTGCAAACATGGAATGGACCTAGGTAGGAATATTGTGAACACATTAAGGTTGCCCGTGTTTCACAATGGCACCTTTGAAAAACTTTACAACTTTTTTGTTAAAGTGAAATTTTTTTCAGCTACATGCAATTGCAACAATCTCCATGCATTTATAAATGTCTATTGTCTTTAAATGTGGTATGTGTATCATTTCATTTAGTTGGTCTTTCTATTTTTTTTGTTTTTATTATATATTGGGTGGTATTTTTTAATGTGCATTATGTCTATAGAAAATGAGTTGAGTTTGTTGTTGATTATAAAAATCATGGGAGAGCCCAAATGCCTTACATTGTGATAATTTTCCTCTTACTATGATGGATGTTGTTGTTGTGTTTCAGCCTCACAACTCTCGTTATAGGAACTATGATTTACAATTGATACAACTAAACTACTATGTTTAGTCTTTAGTTGTAATGGTATGCTATCTATTGAAACTTCATTTTGTTTTTAGGCTTGCAAGTTGGTTTACATGGACTTTGGAGTTCAAATGTCTTTCATTAAGTTTGAAGATCTTATGGGTTTAGTTGAAATATGATGTACAAGGATTTTTGTCGAACCACAAGAAATTAATTACATGATATTGAAGGTGTGACTTTTTTAAAGCCCTAAGGAAGTTCAAGCAGTAAAGGAATTAGTCACTTTGAAGGTTTTGTATGTGTCTCTTGTGAAAAACCATTTGGGTGCCCCACCATTGCCCTAATCCTATTCAAGCATTATTTGTTTTTTTTAGTTAAATTACTATAGTTGATGTTTAAATTATGCAAATGTTGAGGTGCATTATTTATCACAACATTTATGCTTCCCAAATCAAAGCTTCATATAACTTCTAAAACACCATCCAATCCCAAAATAAGTTGAAGAAATATAACCCCAACCATAGCAACACATCAATGAAAAAACACATCTTAAATGAACATGCTAATGATTTTGTGAAATACAAGACAAAATTTAATAAGGGAAAGGTGGAGGGAAGCATGAAAAAAGTGCAAGATTAAATAGGTGGTACAACAATTACAAAATATTTTAATGGCAAAGGAATCTACAACTATAATTTCAATTTGTCAAAGATTTGGTCCTTTTCAAATGGTATGAAGTTATCTTTATTGTTGAATCTTTTTTATTGCATTGAATTATGTTGCACACATTACTAAAAAAGATGTCATTTACAACCAATCAATTTTCAACTACCATGGAATTGGTTATCATTTAGAATTATATTGAATCTTCATGCGACTAAAAAGTTACAACTATATAATTTTCAATACATATAGTCATCTATGCAACTAATTTGTAATTTGTAATTTGTAATTTGACCTTGGCCTTGCCTTTCCTTCTTGACTATAAATGAAAGCCAATGGTTATCATTTTACTAGGGAATTGGTAGCCCTACATGCTCCTACCACTAACCTTCTGCATTATACAAAGCTTGACTCAAAGCTTCAAGCTCTTTGAGAAGTTGCCCCCCACTTGTATAGCTTTCTTGAAACGGTGGTTTAAAAACAACGGTTTGAAAATGACAAAATTTGGGGGAGCTTAAGAAGATGGGAATTGGGGCAAATGTGGATTGTTTTGAAAAATTGCAGAAATAAACAAGTGGAAGGAATGATTTTTGGCTATTATTGTTGGAGAGGACAAGAAAAAATGATCAATGGGGAGAGGAGAGGAGATGAATGCATGGTTGTTATAAGCAGGTAACAACAAGGAGTTACAAGTGATGACATGAAAGCTAGTGATGCAAAGATGGCATTTTGGAAACAAAATTAGAACAACAGACTAAAGGAAAGAGGAACAAACAAAAGTCGTGAGCGAAAGAACAAGAAGCTTAGGAGTGTAGTATAATGTGTTGAATTAAAGGACAAAATTGGGTGGCACCCCGACCCTACTTCCAATTCATTCCCACCTTCTTTAAAAGCGACAATTACTGTTGTGTTTTTGCAATGACCAAGCCCGCCATTACTGGCAAGCTCCTATAATGGTAAGAAAATCCTTTTTTTCCAAGAAAGTTTCCGTCTTTTTTTTTTTAGGGGGATGACTCCTTCTTTGCGTCCTTCGTTGATTCGAAATACCCCTTGTCCTCATTGTTCTGGCCTTTTCACTTTAGGTGGCCTCTCGAGGCATGTCAAGAATGTTTACCCTCCTATTAACCTCATTTCCCAAACTAACCAAATTGTTTTATCTTTGTAGGTGTCTTCCCCTCCTAAGCATCTCCCTACTGATATTCTTCTTACTTCTTGGGGTTAGCTTGAAGCTCAATCTAGCTTCATTTTGGGGTTGTTTGAATTTTATTTCGCATGTTTCATTTGTTCCATAGGGTCCCTCAAACCATCCAGGATGAGGTTAAGCAAACTTTTTGCTTACCCCTTGACCGAATTATTCAAGACCCGACGAACTAATTAACATGGTTCCTTTTCCTCCTATTGCCACATTGGTGTTTGCGCTATACTCAAAAAGGTCGTTCAAGTCAACAAAAAGTTTTTGTTGGTCTCAAGAGGTTTATGGCACACGATTAGTCTTCTCTTCGAGAGGAATGTTCCCGTGCCTCATGTGCGCCCCATTTTCACCATTCATGGGAAGATTCTTCAACCACTCATTTTTGTTAATGTCTAATTTTAAGGACACCCAGTGAATACAATCGTGCTACTAGAACCCTTTAACCCGTGACACCAACTATTCCTTCGAAAGACACCATTGCTATTGTGCACCAATTACACCCCCTTCATGCCTTATCTCTCCACCTATTTTTTATTATCAACTTGAACACACTTTTAAATTGGATAGGATTCTGTTTGCCCAAGCCTTAGCCACTACTCCCCATTTGTTTTCAAACAAGCTTTTTGGGATGGTATATGAGCATCTCTCAAGATGCTTCATACCAAAAGACCCATCCTCAAGGTTTTCGAAATTCATTACAACAAAAGGTGTCCTTGTACACGAAATGATTTCATTGGATTTTGAATGAATTCACTAGTTATAGTGAACGGGGACGAGTGAAGAAGTAGTGAATTCACTGGTTTAATGAACAGGGACTAATGAACTACACCCACATTTTGTAGTAGTGATTATTCCAAGTTATTGGTGTTGTTGTTCATGGAAATATCCTTAAGTCGGTGGCCTTAATGTTAGGGACTAACATATTGTTGGCAATGGCAAAGGACACTAATGGTCTTCGTCCTATTATCGTAGGCTTCAACTTATTAATCACACCATTGTCCTTCAAGTTTCGAGGGTCATTTCAGGAGCACATATCCCTTTATTAGTTTGGAATATCGACCCCTAGAGGCTATGAGGCCATCCCTTTTGGCATTCGAACCCTCTTCAACTCCTAATTGGGCCATGATGTAGATCAGCATTGAAAACGCGTTTAATAATGTTTCTCGAACTACTATTTTTAGAGTGTTGTGTGATGCCAGGGGCCTTTAATGAACATGGTCCCCTTTACCTACTTGTTTTATGGTGCTCATTCTTTTCTTTACTATTAACATGGGTGGCATGTGTAAGGGGTCACCATTATTGAGTCATTTTTAGGCACAAGGCAAGGTGACCCCCTAGGAGGTCCTTGATTTGCTTTGACAATTTGTTAAACTCTCTTAAAGACCATCGCGCGGGCCCACAACTGCATCTTTCCATCCCTAACAAACAATACCAACATTGTGGGGCCTATGAATGAAATTACCCGAACCTTTGACCACCTTCTGACCTAATTAGCCCTAGTTGGGCTTAAGGTCAAGGTGTCATGTGACATATGTGGTCTAAACATAGTAGCCACATGCATTAATAAAAATGGCCAAAACGTAACCATTCTATTTGCAACTACATGCGATTATTTGTCATTTACACCTACATTTGCACATTTTTACAATTATTTCTTGCGTTGGTCATATTTGCAACTACATTGCAACTAATTTGTGATTATTTTAATTTTCATATTCTTTCCATGTGAACAACATTTAAATTAGTTTTCATTCAAGAAAGTAAACTTATGTTTCATTAATTACAAATGTGACCAATTTAGTTACAACCCTATGAATATATAAAGGTATATTTTGTGTATTCTAAAGGGTATAGTTGGACGTATTAAAATTTATAACTATATTTTGAACATATATGAACTACCATATTACATATGTATTCAAGCATTATTATGAACATAAATGGCCTTGACATTATGGTTACATTAGTTGTATATTTTGAATATATTAAAATTTGATGTGTGATATTTTTAAAATATATTGCGACCATATTATAAGTTTATCCAAGCCATCTTATTATACTTCTTAAAAATTATTACATATATATATAATATTGTATAACTATTTCATTATATTATAATTTTAAAAATAAAATTTCATATTTTTTATGAATTTTTTAAATAATATTATTTTATTACATAATGATGATGGTGGTCATGATCATGATATTAGTATGATAGGAAAAATAATAATATAATTATTGAAATTAAAACCATTATGCCTACTAAAATTATTATTATTATTATTAATCAATTATTAAGTATTATTACATTAAAATATAATGCATTGAATTCACGTATATTCTTTTTTTAAATTATTTCAAATCTATCAATTTTTTAATGACTATAATCAATTACTAAAATATATTTTTTATTTTTTATATTTATTACTTTACAATAATTAATTTAATAATTATTAAGGAAATATAATTAATTATTATATAAATGAAAACATTTTTTTCAAAGGAAATATATATTTATCTAAAATATTTAATATAATAATTGATAAATAGCTATAATGATTGAAATAATAATATAAATAAAATAGCTAGCCTTGGTTACCAACTAGCTACAATAATAATTCAATTAAGGTTATTATTATTGTTATAAATTTGTATTTCTATCTATTCTTAGCTATAAAGAATGAAAATTTAATGGGAAGATTATAATAAAATAGTTAGCATAGGCTAGGTATTAATTATATTATTATGTTAATAAAAATTAATATTTTTTAAAATAATTATTTCATAATTATTTATTTATTAATATTTCAGTTATTATATTAATTTATTTTGTTATGAACTATTAATTAATAAGTTATTAATAATTAACTAGTTATTTCAATAGTAGCAAATTATTTGTTAATTAAACTAGTTGATAGATCATTATAAATAATGTATATTTAAAGTTAAATATTTATTACTCTTTATTTAACTAGTAAAATTAATAATAACTAATAATATAATTAATTCAGCAATTATGTAAATATGTAATTAAATTTTATTGATGATTATTACTATAAATAATTAGTTAGTTTATAATTTACTCATTAATTAATTAGTAATCTTATTAGTTAATTAATTAATTTATTGGTTGATTAATCAACTAGTTAATTAATCACTTACCTACCTAATTAAATATTTTACAAAAAGTAAAATGACGATAAAAATATGGGATAAATTTTTTTGTTATAAGTAATTTGCAACCAAAAATATTTAGTTGCACACTAATTACAATTAAGTTTTTTATACAATATGTTTGGCTTTCATTCTCATCTTCAAAAGCATATAAACAAAGTGTTTTATCTTACATTTTCATATTAAAAAGCATCGGCATATGGGATGAGCCAATCAAAAAGGCTTAACCCACAATAAAATATAAATATTCATGTACTTACACCTAACTATTTACCTCCTTAACCTACTTACCTACTTGCCTCAACCTAAATACTTAAATATTCATTTAAATTTATTTTGGACAAATTCAATTAATATGCCACATTGCAAATTTCTATTGTACCATGTGTTATAATCTAAAACCATCAAAACATAAAGACTAGATGTTGTAAATTGTTTCAAATTTATAATAAAAATATTTTAAATTATTAAAACTTGAAACACATGGCAACACATAACTTGTTCCCATTGTTCATTATAAAAGTTGCATCCTAATCATAAACAATAACACATATATGGCCAATCAAAGGATGAAGGTGTATTTCATTGACTTTTCCTTTCATCCAAAATTCCTTGTCATTTGCAACTAGTGCCACATGCAACTTGTCCAATGTGACTATTAAGATTTTAATTGCAAATGTTGCCTATAACTAAAACTAATCACAATGACCAATTGTAAAATGGCCATTTTCTACTAGTGATGGCCTAGGTGGTTTAGGTCTATGTGTCATTTTGTTTAACCTTAAGCTTAACCTAGGTGCCACATAAGCACATTAATTAATAAGTTAGGTCAATTAATAGGTAATACGTTAAGTTAATAGGTAGTACGTTAAAACTATATAATATTTAAATAGGTAGGTAGCAAGGTAGTAGTTGTGAGTAAGTTGCAATTTGGTTACGATTAAAATGTTTATCCCATATTATTTGTCTTCCCATAGGAGGTAAGTAGCTTCATTTAGGTACCAATATAGTTGCACAATAATTGCAACAAAAACCACCATATAGCATACAATTATGGATGAACCCATATAATAAAATATGAAATATGGTATGTCACTTATAATTATTCACCACCTACAATTTGTCATTTGCAACTAAAAAATTAGTTGCAAACAATAATTATAAATACATGATTTTCTTGTAGTGGCAAGGACTTGGAAGGTATGTTTTCTTACACACAAATAGCTAGTGAAAAAACACATCCCAACAAATTAAAACATATGTGTTGCCTACTTTAAATAGTTATGTTACTACCACAATTACGTTTGAATTGTGGATGTTTAGGTTAGGGTTTGACACCTTGACCTCGATTATTATTATTTTGGATGAAAGGTGGATGCCAAGACACCTTCAAGACATGTGACTATATATAGGTTTGTTTGAAGCACAAAACACAACTAAATGAACCCCAACAAAAATTGTGAAACCATTCCTTACATAATTCCAACTAATAAATAAACCTATAACATATGTAGAGCATGAAAGTTCAAATATTGACACCTTTGTTACAAAATTGTCTTCTATGGTTATTTTGCGCCCTTGCAATTTGTGAAACCTTTTGTAGGATGACATTTTGGCCATGTGTTGTCAAAGGCTTACCAACATGTAACCAATGACACCAAGTCATTAAACTATGTGTTGGCATGAAAAAAGTGTCTTTGAAAGATGCACAAGCTACCTTATAGAAAATCATTACTTGGATTAAAAAATCTAGTAAAGGTAAACAATAGTGGAGAAGCTTACATTGTGATTAGCCCACTACTTTGGAAACTAAAAACATTTTGGATACTTGATTTGCTAGCAAGGTATCATCTTACATTTGCCACACCATTGACATTTGTTATTGTTGTCAATTTCTCCACCTATAAACAAGAGTGCCATTTGGATTAACTTGGGCAACTACCTATGTTGTCCAAAAAACTTTCATATGTTGTCAAATAGTATCTATCGAAATAGTCTAAAGGCTACTAGCTCCTATTGATGCATTAATGCATGTTGTTATTGTGATTAACATTTAGCTATGTATAAGGAGAACACAACCAATGAACAATAACCCAACCTCTTTTTAAATGCATAAATTTTGATTTAGAATTGAAGATTATGTATATTTGCATGGCAACAAAGGCTTTTAGTTTTTCACAACCTTTTTTCATTTATTACTATATTTCAAATGGATAGAGCCCATAACATGTTTGCAAATATTAATGTTGAAAACCCTTGATTCAAGAATCAAAAAGCTAAATTATGATTTCTTTGTTCAGAAAGGCTAGTTAATTCTTGAATCTTGTTGGTGGCAACAATAATTCATAGGTTCTAAATTTTGTTATAAATTTTATTTTTGATTTCCTTACATCAACTAAAGAAACTATTGATGTTCTTATCTTTGAATTATGAGTGTTTCACCATGTTGTGGTGGAGGAGGAGATTACCAAACCCTTGATTTGGTGGAAGGAAAATGCATTGAGGTTCCCAAATGTTGCCTTTATAATTTAACAAATTCTTACAATACCTAGATCCTAAATATGAATTGAAAGGATTATTAAATAGTTGCAGGATTGTTCATAAGTTTGCATTGTTGTCATTTGGGAATTACCAACCTAGATGTATTGATAATGATTTATAAAAGTTAATTAAACAATGTTTGGAAAGGTTGTTTAAAAATGTGTAATTCATTTGCATCTAGTTGAATATTTTTTGTTTTACAAATGTTGAATTATTGGAGGAACATGAAAATAAGTTAATGGAAGTTAGTCTTTTGCAAGAGGATTTTTCTTAAGGTATATATTCATTTTTTGTGTGAATTGGTAGGTGCAAAATTAGGTGGATGAAAAAAAAAAAGATGAAAACATCCCTAGAACTTCAATTTTTTTGATTTTTAAAATTGTATTTCTTGTTGTGTTGTGATAGGTAGGTCTTATTTAATCTTTGGGTATTTTTCCAATGGTTTTTTTTTGTGGTATTTCTTAAAAACTAACATGGGAAAAATTTCCACCTATGACACAAGATAAGAAAGTTTGTATCTAGTTTCATTCTAAACTAGGTACATTGCATTTCTCCTTATGATCTTGATTATTTCTCTCCTTATGATTGTGATCTTGTTCCTTGTGATTTGAGTTTCATTTAACATGTTATTGTTTTATCTATTAAATGTTAAATCCTAATAGGTTTGATGACAATATTTTGATTGAACATTACTATTGTTGTAAATATTATTTTGCCACAAATGCTTCAAAATATTTTCATAGATAGGTATCACTATCTAGACCTACATAAATAAATTTACGAAAAACTTTCATATATTTTTGTTTATAATTGTTAAACAATTTTTGGAATTTTTTCAAGAACTTATCATTTTTTTGTTCTTGTAATGTTTAGTTTGGGGTTGTGAATTGAGAAAATAGTAATTATGGATGTTCAATTTTTCTATTTTTTTTTTATAAGTTCAGTATTTTTTCATTTTGATGTTTTTTTTGTAAACTGTTAAATAACAATTGGGAATTTCAACTTGGAATTGTTGTGAAATGGAAGCTATAATTTACAGTAGTGACTAGTTACCTTCATCATTCATGCATCCTTTCCAAATTGCCATTTTGCAATTTTGGGATGCTCAACATTTAAATTGTGAATTAGCTTATAGTTTGTAATAACTAATTTTGGTTTAATACTTAGTGCAAGTTGATTTGGGCTACCATATTTCAATTGGAATTTGTTGTTGGCAAATGGATAATATTTTTCATTTGGATTTTTTGTAACCTATTTTTTTGCTTTAATTTATGATTTTTAATATTGTAATTCTAAATCCACAACATAATTACAATTACAATTGGACAAAACATAAACTAGATAGGTTTTTTTTTTTTCAACTTGGGAATTCTAAACACTTCAAACTAGTTGGAGTTTATTACAAAATATCTAAATATTTTATTGTTATTGGCTTTTCTTTCAATTTGTGAATTTTTGCATAAATGTTATGAATTTGGAGCTTGTAGCAAATGAATAGAATTCATTTGCTATTTGTGAATTGAAGGCACATTCAAGATTCATAGGTCAATACTTATGTACACCCCAATATGAAAAAAATAATGCATATACCATACTTATACCCAACCCAAGAGTCAATCACACATACCAATTTTATACCCTACATGTCGGTCTTTGTGTAAATACTTATACTAAACCAATACGAAAAATGGGGATAGGTTTTAATACTAAAACCAATCTAGTATTAAAAAATGGATATACAAACCCAACCTTGATTTTTACAATACTACTCTAATGGCTAAAGGTAAAGTTGCATTGTTAAACATGTGGGAATTAAAATCCCAACTATACCCCTTATCCTTATGCTTTGTGAGGATAGTAAGCTACCCAAATGGTTGAGGTTGAAGTTGTAGCTAGAATTAACCACAACAACAATAATAAATATGGAAATAAAATACACATTCATAGAAACCTTTCAGAAATTTTGTGTATATGGAAGGTGTGTCATAACACATAACATTTCCTTTGCCCAAAAGCCTTGTGTGAATAGGCATTTTGATTTTATGGTAGGTTTTCCCAAAAAAATAAAACCTTCACATTCACTTTTGCATTGATTTTATTTCATGTAAAACTCACACACATTACCAAAATCAAGCTTGCATTTGACATTCACCTTACACATTGTTATTTTGGTAATGCCTTCATCACCTCAAAGGTTTACGTTACACAAAATTTTGCCAAATTTCAAACCCTAATGCTTTATAATCCATTTCTATACACCATAAAAAAAAAACTCTGCAAAAATACATAGTAATTCATGAATATAAGTGTGTAACCTTAATTCCTCCCTACCCCTCTTCAACATTAGTGATTTGTTTTACATTGTTAATGAATTTTTGCAATTTTGGGAAAACATTTTGGAAAAAAATAATTTGTCATAATTTTTTTGAACTTGAGAAAAAATGATTTTTTAATTTTAAAATTTTACCAAAAATTGTCGTATTTTCTTATAGTATGAAAGGTTTTTTAAGATTGTCTATTTTCATATTTTGAATATAACCACATTTGGAAAAATATACTTATGGATAATCATCATTTGAGCAACATCACAAAATTGAAAAAAAACATTGTTTAGTGTGCCACCCACTAGGACAATGCAAAATAAATCACCTTATGATCTAAAATGCTAATTATATGTAACCTATTTTGGTGTATTATTCAAGTTATTTTTTTAAAAAATTCTAAGTGGAATAACTTATCATCTTCTAATTTGATGCTTTTGGTTTCTCTTGTTTTTTTTATGCAATGAATCAACAATGTAAAACACCACCCACACTTTGGAATACCTACATGTTATCCCAAAGGCCCTCCCATTGGAAATCGATGCCCCCATAAAATTGGGAATGGTATCAATTAACACAAACGACTAGGGGAATCACATTAATATTGAAATACACCACATTGAAAATCCAACCGTTCATCAACACCTCATAATTTCTACACCCAAACACTAACTCTTATCACAAGTGCAATTGTGGAAAACATTTCAACTAAATTGGGCACCCCAATATGGTTCCCATCCTCATGCCTTTGTGAAACATCCAACATATTTTCATTTTGGCCCATTAAACCTAAAAAACTAGCCACAAAAATATCATGGGTCAACATCCAAACCTGAATATTGGTCATATTCCTATTATTTGCCTTCCCTTACCTATATGCATTTGATTTCACATGGGCCAACATCCTTGTAATTAAGGCTTCCAATCATGCAAACTTAACCTCCATGATGTTGGGCTAACCTTAAACTAATTTGGTGAGTGACCCCTTGTTGGTTGTACTTTTCCCTTCATAGCCCTATCCAAAACCCTATCCTTTATTGGCATATAATGTATATGATTGGCTATCTTTCAACTCTGGATGTAATGTGAAATAATGGTTCACATCATGACCATAAACCTTACAATAAAAACAAGTTTGGTTGGGGTTAAGGTTGGTGGTGATGACTTGAAGAAGATTAAGGCAATCCTTTTTTTAATGAAGCCCACCACATCTCTAATGCATGTCCTTTCCCCCTTGTTCATTAAAATATGATGTGGAACCACATTGAACTCCAACTTGGCCCCTTTGTGATCTTTTGTGAAATGGCCTTATTAGGTTGGCCATAAGGTTGTTGAGTTGATGGTGTGGATGCATTTTTCAAGTTTTCCTTATTGAACCAAATGTACCCCACTTGTTTTTCCACAATGTTTAAATCTTAATACATTTTGGTAACTAGAACACACTTGCCAAAGTGAGTTGTGCGAATTGGAATAACATCACATCCCACACTCGATGGCTAAGCTCTTTGTCCAAGATCCCATACCAAAATTGGATCATTTAAACTTCCATCACGTCTTGTGTCATCATGATCAACCTACACATTTATGCACAAGCATTTTGTAAATTCTCATGGAGCTTACATTGAAACTTTTATAAACTCATCAATTTTTTGGTCGTGTGGCATGGACACCTTTTCAAAAGATACCACCTTATGTTTTCCATTCATTAGTACCCATTTTGTGACTAGTGCGATAAAAGGCTTGGTTGGATGCCATATTAGAATCCATAAGCTTGTAACCATATGGCCTTTTGGTCATTAGTCCCTTAGATGGTGGCCAATATTCCAAAACATGGAATTTAATAATTACAATTTGGACCAGCCTTTATATGTCCAATGTTATTTTTGGCTGCATGTTTGTCCTTGGTCCCATATATGCTGACTAATACTTCAACAAAATGTGGCCTCTAATATCACCAATTTGGACTAACTCATGTGTGTCCAGTGTTACTTTTGGCTTTTTATTTGTCCTTGGTCCTCTACATGGTGATCGATATTTTAGCAAATTGTGACCTCTAATATTACCAATTTGAACCTACCCTTGTATGTCCAATGTTTTTTTCTTTTCCTAGTTCATTGATTGGTGATTAGGACTTTATTCAAAATATGAAAATGTATGGAATTTTATGTTTATTCCTTGAGGGAGTAGAATAAGGAACTTATTTTAGGAAACAGAATTTTAAAATTTGCATTCATAATAGGCTAGTATATGTAGGTTGTACCAACACATAGATTTTCCTTCTTAGACCATGTGGATCCCAATGATAAGGTAACAAAAGATTGGGAGACTTGGGCATGTATACACATATGTAAATTATGCATATGTACATGTAGATAAATATACACCCATAAATATATGTGTGTGCAAATGTATATACACATGTATGTATATATATATATACATGTGTACGTAGAAAGAGAAGGGGAGAGAGAGAAGGAAAAAGAAAAGAAAATAAAAAGAAAGGGAGGCCTACGACAAAAACATGGGTCCTTTTCTATTTGTTTTTTTTATAAATCCACTACTTGTAGGTGCTATTTTTCCAACAACTTCATTGACTTATTCCATATAGCTCTAAGTTAACCAAGCCCTATTGGAGTTCAAATCCCCAAGGAGTGCTAATTATGTATAGCTAACATGCAAACATCCATGCCACACAACCCAAACAAACTTAACTTGAAACCACAACATTGTCACAAAAAAATCCTACACAAAAACAATAAATCCTAATGCCAAATTTAAGCTTAACTACAACAACAAACAACTAACTACAATTTCGATGATTCAAAATGGTCTCTCACATGCAATGAAAACAATAATTTTAACCCAACACTTCCACAACACAAAAATGCATAAACTAACACCATGCATAAAACACATAGAAACTTGCATATAACAATATAACGTGCTAAAATATCAAATCACCAAAAGTGATTTGAAATCATACAAATTAGGATTATATCCCATTCATAGAATAATTAAAACCTTATTCACATTTGAACCAATTCAAAATTAAAAAACCAAAGAACTAAGCTAACCGAATTTATCCCTGATTAATTAGCACCTAACCAAGTAGCTAAACTAACACATCTAACATGGTATAAAGGAAGTCCCCTTACCATGTTCCCAAGTTGAAGTGATGAATTTTGAGTTTGTGACTTTGACCCGAAAAAGTCCCCATGTGAAAGGACTTCCCAACATAAAAAATAGGTAAATTTTCAATTGGTAGGAGCTTTTTGGGGGGTTGGGGTGGAAGAGGAGGATCCCCTATAAGACATGCTTGTAAGGTTTCAAGTCCACAATTTAAGACACCACCAACATACATTAAATAAATTATACTAGTTCTTTACGTGTTATAAGAAAACCTTCAATTAAGTGGGTTGTGTTATTGGTATTGTTAGAAAGCTCTCAACAAATAAAAACAACAACTTTGGCATGAGAGGCTATTTCCTAAAAATAATGTTTTACATGTAATTTTATAAAAAGATGCAATGGAGATGCTTTCATTATTATGAACTCAAGTTAAATGGTTAAAAATGTGTTAACTTTATAAGGAAGGGCTTTGAAAAAAAAAAAATGCAATTTTTTATTAACAAATAATTTATCTTTGGGCCTTCTTGAAGATCATTGTGATATTGAAAAATTCAAACTTAGTTTCCCATTATTTAAAGATTGTATGCTCATTGCTTTTCCTTTAACCTTAACAAATGAATGTAAACATGTAATGAATCCATATTGTGTAAATAAGTCAAAGTCTTGTTTTTTGCAAGTGCAAGCAATTCCCTTGGAAAGGCCTCACAATGTGCACAACTTAAAACTAACTACTTAAGCGTTAGGTTTAAGGTGGATAGAATCACCCAATCATATAATGGATAGAATCTAAATGAAAAGAGTTGCGAAAGGTTCCTCTCTAGTTTTTATTTTTCATTTTTTATTCCAAAATGCTTCACTTTCAAGTTTGAAAATTTGACAAGTTTAAATAATGTTTTTCTTTTGTCACACTTTGAGTTTATAGTTTTGAATGAAAGGTGTTTTATTATTGTGGTTGGTAATGTCTACCTAAGTAGAAAAATATTTTAAAAGTAAAATTGTCATGTGGTCGGCAAATGAGAATTTTTTTTCCATGTGTTCATAAATGTTTCAATTCCAAATCTTGGTTATAACACCTAAACCTTAAACCCTTTCTTGTTATTTCAACTTTTAAAACTCATTTTTTTCACTTTTATTTGCACCCAAATACAATAAATATTTGTTTAAACATCAACTTTGTGGTCATCTTCATTAAAATTTAGGTCACACATAATTTTTTTATTATTTTAATTATTTCCATTTTCATATGTATTAAGTGTCCGGTTGTAAAAAATAATAATTTTGTTTTGTTTTCCTATTCCAAATTGAGTTTTTTTTGGCATGGTGAAATATTGTGATGTTTGGTGCCCCCCAAAAAATAATTTCTTGTGCAAACAATTTATTTTGGAAGAAAACCCTGAAAACTCACCATATTCCAAGGGGAAAAAGTTGAAATCATCATATTTTAACCATAGGTTATTGTAATATATTGTGAGGTTTTCACAATAGATTTACATTTGGGGAAGGTTTTACATGTTGTGTATCAATTTTTTTTAAATGTATGTTCAATATTATAGTAATTAGTTTATCATAAATTAAATATATGTTTTTGCATTATGTATGATATCCTATGGATTCACATACATCCCACATACATGCATGAGAGAAAAGAAGCAATGATTTTTTTAATTTTAATTTTCAAGTGGGTTTGATTTTATTTTTTTGACCTTTAAAAAAAAATGATAAAAGTGATGGTGTCACCCAATATTCTTTTGGGCAAAGTAAGAAGCAAAACCCATAAAATATTTGTCCATAAAGGGCTGAAAAAATGTTGGGTGTTCACTATATGTATAATTTTTTGAGCAAAATTTAAAATTATTTCCATTTAGTTTTCTTCATAAAATAATTTGAAATGAAAAATCACCTTTGGCTTTGCTATTATATATATTGATGTTATATAATAATGATCAAATTTGGCCCCCCACATGTTAAAAACAACCCAACTTCTTCACTCCATGTAGAAAAAAAACCCTTTTGGAATGAAAAAAACCCCATCCCCACCTACCCAAAACCCTCCCCAAACATGTAGAAATGACCCATTTGGGGAAAAAATCCCTAGACCCCCCGCTTCACCTCATCTCACCCAGCCCAACTCTAGAAAAAACCCTTTCACCCCACCCAAGAAACAACTCCTTGGAAGAAGGGGGAAAAAAAAACACAACCCCTACCTTTTAAAACCCCTTTGAAGAGGAGAAGAAATTAAAATTTTGGAAAATTAAAATAAAATAAAATAGTGTCTAACCAACCTAGGTATTATGATACTCAACCTTTCATGTCCCCTTTCCTTAATTTCCCACCTAATAACCTTATCACATTCCATTTCACCTCACCCTACCCAAGTTAAAAAAAGAGAAAACCTACACCTATACCTCAAACCTTATCCATTAAACCTACCTTTCTATTCTCCAACCTTATACTTGTTCAAAATGAGTTCCCACAATGTTTATGTTACAAGACAAAGCCAACAAGGTTCTACATATGAATGGAATGTAACAACTAATTAAAATTAATACTTAAATGTAAAGTTCAATTTACTTATCAACTTTTCAAAAAAATAAAATTTGCCTACCTAAAGAACCGAACCTTGTGTTCAAAAATGTTTTTTCATGGGGAGAATTTTAAGTTTGGATTTAATAAAAGATAGCTCCATGATTTGGTTTTGATGCTAGCTCTAATAAAATGGTGTCAACTCATGTTTGAGTCACAATAAATTGAACCTCAACCCTTGGTTTTAACATTGTAGACCAAACACCCTCACAACACTAATTTAAACCAATGGTGGGTGAGTATCATGAAAAGAGGCAAGTACCCAACATGGCTTTTAAGCCAATTTTCATAATTGAAAACCAACAAATCACATATTAGGTGATCTCTTAATCAATAATTGCCCCATTGTTTTTCACCCAAGTGAAAACCAACTTCATTTGAGAATAAATAAATGTTGATACTTGGGTCAAGTAGAAAGGTTTAATTGACTACAAGTATCAAGCAAGGATGTAGGGGTCTAAGGGTCTTGATTCTAGACTCCCAAAATAAGACTTGATTTCAAGACCTCCTTAAAGAGGAAAAAAATATTAACCATTAGACCACATGTCCTTGTGTGTAAAGCTTGAGGTTTTGTTTTATTTAAAGAGATTTTATACTCTTAAAATGGATCCTCTTTTGTGAAATGTCATTTGTTATTCAAGGGGATGTAAAATCATTCAATCTTTTTTAGTGACCATGGTTGTACCCAATGGAAATGCTTCTACAAATGGTGCATAAGCTCCTTTTACAACATGATTTATTTTTTCAATTTTCTTCAAAGTACTAGAGTTCTTAATAACAACTCACAACCTTCTTAAAACATGACATATACATTTTAATGTGTCCAAGTTTGTCTTGTTTCCAACCTTCCTCCAACCTTTTGTTCCTTTAAATTGTTCATGGTGATGACTGTTTTAGGAAAATGTTGGTGTATTTGGAAGTAAAAGGTAAGAACATGTGCACTTATAGTTGCAATGGTGTATTTGTCACATAATGTTTCACAAAGTGCCAACATGAATGCAATTTAGTTCAATAATTGTAATCAAATGTGTAGAATTTGTTGATTGAAAAAAAATCAAGTAGTCCTTCAAAGGTTCATGTGTTATTCATGATAAAATAAACACAAGACATAATGTTTGTTTATCAACATGACACTTTGATTACTTGGATTACTTGGAACCACAATGATTATGAAAGGACATTGTTGCTTTCTTGGTATGGCAATTGATTATATTCCTTATATTTGTGTTTTCATCATTTGCACAACTAGGTGGTCAAACTTTTTTCATGAAAATTTATAATATTCATTTCTCATATGATCAAGATCTTGACATCAAATGTAAGACCTTCGAACAATCATTCAAGCAGTTTCAAGTAGCTTAGTGGTATTTTAGGCAATGAACTTTGCATGTTGTTTTCATTTGTAGCTTTGCAATTACCTTATGAAGCAAAAGCTTTTAGTGTTAATTTTCATCAATTGACTTGTAAAGTAAGATGGAAAACATGGCAATTGATAACAACATTATTTGCATGTGTCTTGGTTTGTTGTTTTACATTAGTCAATTTGCAAAGAAAGATGGAAAACATGGCAATAAAGAATTTATACTTGGACCACAAAGTTCAATTGATGTGCTACTATAACTTTTGGCATAGGCATCATGAACTCATTTGTCAATGATCATGTTCAAGCATAATGGTGTCAATTTGTTTCATTATGAGGCAATCACATAAGGGATTTGTTCACTACATATTCACATCTTCAATTTGAACTAAAATAAAAATAATCAACTTTGGTTTGAAACAAAATGTGAGGTTTTGTCTACATTTTTACAATTAATTGGAATGTAATTTAAGTTCATGAGAACAAAAAATATAAAGAACATGAAGGGAAGAATAAGTGATAGGTTAGGTTTGACATTGGATTTTGGAAGTGGAACTAAACATCCTATTCCTTATGTTTAAAATAGAATTCTACTAGCTTATTGATAATATTCCACTCCTTGCGTTTTGATTAAACATAATAATTGTTGCAAATACTTTACAATAAGAAAAACAAAAGACAAAAATGTATTACCACATCAACAATGGAATTTGTTGATGCATTTTCAAGGTGAATTCAATGTAAAAGAACATCAAAAGCTTGGATAAAACATGTTTCCCTTGATTTACCAACATTTTCTATTACCCAAAACCATTACTTATTGTTCTTCAATCTATAAGATTTTGTTCCTTGGCATTCGCCATTCATTTGACATTATGTATTATTATTAACAAACAAGCACTGATTTAGTCCAAAAACTAACAATAGTGCAAAAAGTGATGTTTCATACATTCTCTTTCTCAATTGTTTATTGAGAAACCCAATTATGTTTCCCTTATATTACTTTTTTTTTATTGAAAATAAGTTGTTTATAAGAGAAGTGTAGAAACACCTATGCGATGAATCCAATAATTTATGGCTTTTCATTGTTCCTAGATTCAAATTTCTTAGCATATGTTTGGTCTTCATTAAATTAGATTTTGGATATGTACATGCACGTTTACTTTTCACTTGATTTTCAGTGGGAGAAATCACATGCACAAAGTTGTGATGTGATCTTATGAATCCTAAATTAGATGCATTACCCAAATTTTGTGTTTTTGAAAACATAGTTTGTGGAAATACATTAATGGGTATATTCAAAACATTTAATTCAAAAACTAGTTGTGATGGTTGACATGTAGGTTCTCTTAATTGTAACAATAATGGGTTGATGTTATTTAGTTCTGAATTTGGAGTCATAACAATCAAGTTGCGTTGTTGATTTTGTAACTCCTTTTCCAATTTGTGTCCATAATCTTTCATGTCAACAATAGATGGAGGTGTTGATTTGAGCTGCATATTGCAGAATCAAAATTTAGAAAAACTAGTTAGTCCCATATGTTGTAAGGAAGGGGCACATTTTAGAAAAATCTTGAATTGATATTTCATTTGTGATTATTAGTACATTTAACTTCCTATTCCACCACTTGAGAATTTTAAAAAGTTTTTACATTCACCTCTAAATACAAATCTATTATTTCTTCAAGGGCTTCTTGTAAGGTTTCCACGCTTGCAAACAAAACATCCTATACATGCCCATCAACAAAACACAACACCAACAAAGGTTAGGATTATTTTCAATTTCATATTTAAAGAGGGCAATGTTATCCAAATGATTCAATTACATTAAATAACATGTCCATTACTCCAACTTATTGGGATCAAATAATGTTATAGGTTTCCATTTTGTGACCACGACCTTCAAATTTTGCATAAACAAATATAGATTTGGCAAATTGTTAACAAATTCATTAGATTATATGTTCAAAATCATCTGTAAAATATTTTGTGAAACATGTGCAACGTCCTTATAAACCACAATAGTCAAATTTATTATGCATTTATTAGATAATTTGAAACTTGAATTCCAACTACATGAAAGAAAAATTGTGTTAGGGAAAGCCAAGTTTGTAACCATAACATCTTAGGTGAAATAATTGTTGACCATGTAAATGGAAGGTTGAACAATACAATGGGAAGATGAAAAAGAGTTCATTTGCAAAATGAGTGAAACTTTACATGCTCATTGGCAAGAAGAGTGCATAACTTTTTTGCAATTTTATAAATATTGATCAAATTCAAATCAAGGGCCATTGTTTGCACGACCTTTTTTGGATCAAAAGTTGTGTCCAATGATGAATTTGATGAATCTTTTGTCATTTGATCATTGATTTGTGAATCTTTGAATTCATCCAAGCTTGGAAATGATTTTTGCTTCTCCCAATTCTGAATTTTCTTTTTACAAAGTATAGATTGCAATATTCGATGATATTTGTAGTTGTTGGAACTGAGGTTTCTAGTATTCTCTCCTTCATTGTTATTTAACAAATACAATTGTGGTAAAGGCATTGGAATTGACTTGGTTGTGACTCTTTTAAAAGATCGTTGTTTAGGCCAAGGTGCATTTTCACTACCCTTGTCTAGATGTTTTGGAATAAATTGGTCACATTCATCTTGTTGTTGACCTATGTCATGTAATGGCTTTGAAATTATATCATTCACATCCCAATAGCTTTCTATAGTTTTTGCGATGTCAAATATTTTATTGTCACAAACAACATTGTTCAATGTGTCAAGATTAAGATTAACCTTCGAAGGTGGTGTATTTTCTAAGGAATTGGGAGAACAAGAAAGAGATTCAAAATCTTGGAGTCTTTGTAACAAAATATAGATGTCATGTTCCAACATTGAACGTGCAGGTGAATCCCAAATCTTTTGTTGTGTATCAATTTCTTGTTGCATTTTATTTTCAATTGCTTTCACAATATCTTCCAAAGCAATTGCCTCTTGAAACAATACCTCATTCTCATCAATCAAGTCCTTCCCTAACAATGTCTTTCCAACATCTTGTTCAAGGTGATTCAAATATTTCATAATGTTGGTCCACAATAGTTCTCGAATCATTTGACAAAAACTATATGAATTTACCTGGTTGGGATAACAATTCAAAGACTTGGAACTAAAACTCAAATTCACAAAAAATTGCATTGCCACTTTGGGTTGGCAATGTGTGAAAGGAATATAAATAGAATAAAAAAGGCCAAGCCTCCTTCCCTTTTGCAAGAATTCTAAAAGTCCCAACTCTTCAACATCTTTTAAAGTTGTGTAAGAAGATATTGCAACCCTAAAACCCTCCAACACCCCAATTCAACCACCTCCTACTTTGAACCCTATATATGGATGGAAAGTGGATAGAAAAATTGAACAAAGTCATATTCCTTTGGTGAGAATAACACAATTCATCCACAATGAATCAATGATCCAATGTAATGTTTTATGTGAAAATTTTGCATATGTTTGAATGTGCTAGGTGTTGATGATATGTACAACCTTGGATACAAATAACCAATATTATTTTTATTAATGTAAATTTATTATCCATATATATGTGCATAATATAATTGGAATTTTGCATACTTCTAGAATATTATTAAAAGTCATTCGATAACATATTACTCAAAAATACATAATCCAAATTTTGATCAACCATATATTATTTCAATTGCACAACTTATTCCACAAAAATGTTTGTACTATTCCCACTTAAATAGTTGGGGGTTTTATGTAATATGACAATGTTTTGCATCCAATTTGTAAAACATAATCACAATAGTAAATTGTTTATCATTTCTAAAAAAGATACCATGATTTACATATATCTAACAATGTTTATGGGAACTTGCCTTCCCCCTTTATTTTTCCTTCTCCTTTTTTGCACCTTTCAAAATTTTATTCTTGTAACTTTTTTTGTATTCCTAGTTTTTCGAATTGAACAATGCAAATATCCAACTTTTCATCGATTTGACATTTAATTAATTAATAATCAATTGTGTTGATTTAAGATTATAGGAGCATTTAGAATTTTTTTTTGATTTATAAATCCTAAATGATTTTAATTGTTAAAACCAATGGTTAAGGATGTAATATATTGTAACATGTAAAACATGAAATAATATGAGGAAAAAACCACATGTATATCACAAAATATGATTATGATTAAACATGCACATTGATGAATGGATGGTCAAAACACATGCAAAGTCTAATTTCAATGTCCAATGACATAGATTTTGGTTGGTGAATATGCATGTGACATTATAGATACGGTGTTGTTGTTTCATTGGCAACATTCATGATTTAATCTTTGGCCCTACTATTTTCAATATCAAGAACAAATTTATCCTTGGGTGGTACCACTAGGAACGTCACACCGCAAACTTTTGAGACCCATCTAACTTTAGGACAACATAGGATTCACATAAAGAAAGCTTTTCATTCCAAATTATTTATCAAAAGGTTATCCAAGTCATGTAAAATTGAAAACTCTAATTAAATTTGCAAGAAAATGTGTTTTGATGTACAAAATGAATAGATGAGGGATTTTTTTATCAGTAACACGAAAGGAATCTATTTTAAAGAATTTTTCATGGATGTTATTTTTAAAAATACTTAAAATGTCAACCTTCTTTATGTCTTTTATAAATAATTGATTAAATCAATTTTGATTTAGTTATGAATTTTTGAAATCAAGATCATGAAGTCTTAAAGAGCCATTGATGTTAAGAAGACAAATGATAATTATTTTCATCTTTTGTTATTTTAATGACTAGTTTGGATCATCCCCTTGTGCATGTAATAAATAAAAAATAAAAAATTTCTAATATGTGTATGTGTAAGGACACTTTAAAAAATAGTTAAAAATTGGGTTAAAATTGGGTCAGGAATGGTTCAAAAATCAAAATGTTAATGCACATTATAAAATTTTGGGTGCTCATTATTTTTCATGATTGTGTACATAGGTGGGGAAAACATAGCTCACCTAATCCAATCAAATAAACCAATGTATAAGTAAATAAACTTTTATTTGAAAAATTAGATCCAACTTTCTTGTGATTTTGGGAAGGCGGTTCTTAATGGTACCACCCAAGGAAATTTTCGTCCTCAAACTAAACATTTTGGAACTTTGAACGTCTTTGGTGTTGGTACTTGAAGAGTTCATGTTTTTGGTGATATGTACAAGTTTCATGCTTGTGATTTTTATGTTTTGCAACAATTGTTTGGCCTGGTCAAAAGTTGGGTCAAACCATATATGAAAAATGTCTTTGATGTCGTTGGATTCCACTAGGAAACATGCTAGATGGTATTATGCTAGATTGTTAAACACATCCTGATAATGTGTAATTCCAATTGTTATGTATAGGGTGCATTCTTTTTCAATTTATGCATATGAGATGTTAAAAACATCCATGAATAGTTTTGCAATGATGATCATTCGTTAAATGAAAATGAAAATTTATACAAAAACTAAATTGAATGAATTACATATAGTAAAGGACGTCATGGTTGTTTTTTGTGAAGCTTTTTCCATCCATCCATCCATCCCATCATCCATCCATGGATGGCATCATACAGGGAAAAAAACCCCGACAGAAACAAATACCACCCCCCCTTTTGCGCATGTGTCAATGTCTAGGAAAGGCATGCCCGGCCCTAGGGGGTTCTGATATATATATCAGACCAAAAGGGCCAAATACACCTTGACGTGCACCTAAAAAACCTAAAAATTCCAATTCCAATTTTTCCATGTTAGTTTCATTCACCCAGGATAGCACAATGTGCCTCTCCTTTACTAGGTGAAAAAATGAGTCACTTGCATAGACCTTCTCGTAGTCATAGCAAGATGATTCAAACCCAGAGAAATCAAGCTCTGGGTTATTAGAAATAAATTTATGAGTTGCACTATCACATGAGCCCGATGAATAGACATGTTATAGTTTCTACTATTGCAACACAAACTTAGAAAACTTTTCAGTAAATTGTTGGGTGCTAGGGACCATGGTGATGTCTCTGTCTTTGTTTGTATCTCTTAGTTCTTCATCTTTTTTGTGCCCACATAAGTTTGATAGTTTGTGTTGGGGTTTAATACAGGTTTCGACTATTATAAGGGCTATTACCATTTGTTTCACCAGTACAACCAATCTATGCCATTGTGGAGTCCAAACATGTCTTGGGCATATGCTGTCTCCAAAAATCTCATTCACTAGCTTTATTTGGAAATTATTTTGGAGCCAGACCAGTGGTATGATGCCATGGGAGTGTAGTCAGGCTCAAGTACCATCAACCTCGATGGTGCCCCTTTCATAATCTACACAAGTTTACCATTTCCAATTCATGTTCATATCACTGTTCCAATTTCTTTTGTGATTATTTTGTGGAGATTGCACTGTTGAAAAATAGAGGATTTTAATCTTTTTTGTGTGATGTTCAAACCCTAATTTGTCATCCTTTCTATGAGTTCCCCTTTGGTAGAGTCCTTTGTCATCTTTCAACAATATAGCTCATTAAGTAATCAGTTTCCATCTAAATTTTGGTTTGTCTTTGTGGGTTCAAATCCATTGTATACATGTGAATGTTAGCCAGAAAATTAGTGTGCACCAATTTGTTTGAGGGAATTGAAGGTTGTTTTCCTTTGTGGCATCAAATGGGGTTAGGTAAGATGAACCATACCTTCAAGGAGACATAAAATAAGGCAGTACCAACAGACCCCTCAGATCCACTTCTCAGAAAGTGGGTGAAAGTGCTTGAAAATCCTATCGCAATACATTTTGTAAAAGTTGTTAGCAACATAACATTCAGAGATCCAATAGTTGCTTGGTAGGAGGATGATGGCAGTTAGGTTTTCACGATGGGCTTAGTGATAGGCAAAATTAATACTACCAGAGTTGCCTATAAGAACCAGCCATGAGAAAATAGGTTGTGCACCACCTTGACATACATATAGAGCATCAACATTGTGCCAAATTGCACAAAATCCTTACAACTCACCATTCATCCAATTCTCAACATGATGGTAATGGAACGAAGTCCTAAGCAGATGCTGTGACAATTTTTGCATCATGACTATCAAGAATCTCTGCAGACCTAGGTCCATTAAAGAAGAGATTCAACCAACTGGGTGCCCTTGTGCCTTTTATGACATCTACTACTAGCTCGATGCGTGTATGCAGGACGTTGACTTCCCCAAACAGCAATGCTGCCAAACAGTAAATCACCAGCAAACACATATTTGATGTGTCTAATCTTTAGCGTTGCAACATAAGTCCTCCCAGCTCCTGATTATTATGGTTAAATTTTGTAACTTTTTCATGAGTAATTGATCCCATGTATTCACCTTCTGCAGTAGATCACCAATAAACACATACTTGATGTGTTTAATTTCTGGCGTTGCAATGTAAGTCCTCTCAGCTCCTGATTGTTATGGCTAAATTTTGTAGCTTCCTCACGAGCAATTGATCCCATGTATTCACCTTCTACATTAGATCACCAGAAAACGCGTACTTGATGGGTCTAATTTCTGGCGTTATAACATAAGTCCTCTAGCTCTTGATTGTTGTGGCTAAATTTTGTAGCTTCCTCATGAACAATTGATCCCATCTATTCACCTTCCGCAGCAGATCACCAATAGACACGTACTTGATGTTTCTAATCTCTGGCATTGCAACGTAAGTCCTCCCAACTCCTGATTGTTGTGGCTAATTTTGCAGCTTTTTCATGAGCAACTGATCCCATGTATTCACCTTCTAAATTTGCAGCTTTTCTTCCATGACCAGTGCGGCTTTCAATATTGTTGATCAATGTTTCATGATCCCCAAGATTTTGATATCAATATTAGTAACAAACCCAACATATATTCTCCACACAATGCCCGAAAACATACAAGAATGTATGTGTGCACTCATTGCATAACATGGTAGTGATTTGGCAGCTTTGGTGGCCCTTTGGCAGTAATTAGAAGCTCAATAAAATGACGAGCAAACTAACTTTTTGGAAAATCTTGTTCCACATATTAATGCTCCAACATAATTTAATCAAGACACGTTAGAATCTGCACGTGAACGTCTCAATTGCCTATAGAGATAGCGGCGTGCTAGGCAACGTATAAAGTTGGTTGGGCCATTTGAAATGCCACAAGACCGAAGTAATTGTCTACATTGAGAATGGTGAACCGTATAACAAGCAACAGCCCATGCATAACCTTTTTTTAACAATGATGCATTGCAATTGTTTGGAGACGAAGACGCATCAACCTCGGCATGATGGGATCGTGGAAAAATGGACATAATCTGTGGATTTTGTAATGTGAAAATGTGGATTAAAGAATGATTAGCAAAGTCGAACAATAACAACCCATAGTTTTTTCTATGTTGCGAGAATGACAAAGTTTTGTTGTCGAATCTTCTTGTAACATCGCAAGAACTGGAAGTTCTTTTAACTAGCAAAGAAAAAAGTGTCATCAAATTTCGAGATCAGATTCGCATGTATAATTTGATGTTGGCATTCACTTCGCTCCGTGCCAAAGTTGATGAGTCGGTAATAAAAGGCACTAGACCGTACTCCTTTTGCATTCAGGGTGAGTTTTATCACAAAATCAGATCCCTATGTCCTACTGAAGGACAACGTCCATAACTTGCACAGCTGTACATTCATGATACGGAAAGCGAATGTTAAAACCGCCATGCCATTATGCCGCTTGATCCAACGATGTTGGATCGGTTGTTGACCATGATGTCTAATATTAATCCCTATGTCAAAGTGTTCAAAATGGCAAGGGATATGATGGCAACATAAAGTGCTCCCATGAATTCAAAATTGTGTCTCATTACTTCTTGAACAAAGGATGCCCGTCGATACAATGTGTCGATGGCCAATGAAGTCGCTACATTGATGGTAGGAGATGGTTCTGAGGTTGTAGATAGGTGTGATGTCGTCGTTCTTTAGCAAGCTAGCTCGTTTCAGCACATTTCCGAACTACATGTGGGATACATGGCTTTACATTATCCATTGCTATTTCTTTATGGTGAAGATGGATGGCATCCAAATATTTCGCTCAATGGTGTTGTTGTGCAAGATGTTGATGCGGATTTGGATGAAAACCATGCAGAAGGATCTGAGCATCAAAAAAAACATCACAATGTGACAATGGCCGAATTTTACGGTTATCGACTTCAACATCGAGACACTGATGGCATTGCATTGCTTTGGGGTGGCTAGTCAAGGCAACAATACATTGTGGATGCTTATGCGGCTGTTGAACAAAACCACTTGAGGTATTTGCACCTGAATCAGAAAAAAACTTCATGTAATTCTCTATCAAGGCCTTTAGGACGCCATCACTACAAATGATAATAGCGTTGCTACCATTGGACAGAGGATCATTCTGCCATTTTTTTTCACAGGAGGTCCACGTCACATGGTTCAAAATTATCAAGATGCCATGGCAATTTGTAGATGGGCCCATTGCCCGGATGCGTTTGTTACATTCACTTGTAATCCTTAATGGCCTGAGATCAAGAGAGCGTTGTTGCCCGAACAATAACCTCATGATCGATCGGATTTGGTAACCTGAGTGTTCAAAATCAAATTGAAGGAGTTAATCAATGACATTCACAAGAAACATATTCTGGGACGCACGATTGAGGGAATCTATGTCATTGAGTTTCAAAAGCGTGGGTTGCCACATGCACACATTTTCATCTTTTTTGCCAAAGACTGCAAACCACACATGGTCGAAGATGTAGACCACATGATCAATGCTGAATTTTTGAATCCAGAGAAAAATAGGTTGGCCCACAAAACGGTTATCAGATGCATGATGCATGGTCCATGTGGAGTTGCATTTCCAAATGCCCCATGCATGGAAGATGGCAAATGCAAAAAAATAATATCCACACAAGTTCCAATCCGAGACAATGACAGATGTAAACGGATATCCTATTTATCAACACAAAAATACAAGGTGCATAATTTTGGTTCATGGCATTGAATTAGGCAATTGTTGGGTGGTACCGCACAATGTCTATTTGTCAACCAAATACGATGCGCACATCAACATTGAAGTCTGCAACAACATTCATGTAGTCAAGTATCTATTCAAGTACGTTTACAAAGGACATGATCGTGTAATTGTTGAGATCCCACGCCATAGTGACAATGCCACCGAAGGGAATGTGGTCGAAGCTAATGAAATTAAAAAATATCTTGACTATCGCTATGTATCTGCATTAGAAGCAATGTGGCGCATCTTCAAGTTTGATATGCATGAGTGGTTTCCTGCTGTTGAGTGTTTGCAATACCATTTGCCCAATCAACAAATGGTGTTATTCGATGATGACAATGATGTGTAGGAAGTGGTAGCATTGTCAACCATTTCCAGTACGATGTTGACAGAATGGTTCAAAACAAACCAAAAATCAAAAGCTACATGAAGCCTTATGTTCGATCAATACCCTCAGCAATGGGTGTGGAATCGGAAATTGAAGTGATGGACAATGTGCAAGAGAGGCTTTACCATTGGTCGCATGTATTATGCACATCCAACATTGGGTGAACGTTATTATTTGTAGATGCTGCTAAACTGTGTCAAAGGTG
>Ga0209611_10001815_pt1 | contig 37114 bp, 16 predicted proteins | sample S1TSphgellanicum_3_FD_187693 | JGI IMG/M metagenome (GOLD analysis project Ga0209611, IMG submission 187693) | Host-associated microbial communities from peat moss isolated from Minnesota, USA - S1T2_Fc - Sphagnum magellanicum MG (SPAdes) (version 2) | ecosystem: Host-associated > Plants > Peat...
AGATCCAATATATTGGAACATCCACACCTAAATGAAAAAAGGTTGCACATTGGTGATGCTCCTTTACATGCATAAGTCAAGATCAACTTTCAATTCTTGTGCATAACAATCTAAAGGAAAAAAAAAAAAAAAAAAAAAAAACATGCAACAAAATGATCCCACATCCCAATGTACTCTTGCAGCCTATAAACGACTAGGTGAAAGAACAACAATCATCAACTACAACATTTAAGTTCATTTAATGACAACATGCAAGACTGAGCCATGTTAAAAAAATTCCAACTTTTCCATTTTAAACAAAATCAACTGGAGTTAATTTTGGTACATGCTCCAAATCCGCATTACCTTTGCTTGTATGCTTGCTCCACTTAACTTGCTTCCATCAATGAAACAACAAAATAGAAAACAACATGAAAACAAAACACAAAACACAAAACCTAATGCAAGGTCACATGACATCACATGAATTCCTTTTTCCTCATATATGTAAGGGTTACTCTTTTTAGGTCATAGGCAGAAGGCAAGAAATTTTGAAATAGGTGTGATGAATGTTATGACACCACTAGTTATGACATCCTAATGATGTCACACATTCCATGGGTACATGTCAATGAAACACATGGATGATGGGATATGGGCAAATAACATTTCCCAGTATTAGATCAGTGTTTTTTGGGACCTGAAAAATATGATTTGGTGTAGCCAAATCTGGCTAAATCGTCTTATGGACAATTGCCACTTCAGCTACATCACAAAATTGAAAGAAAAAACCCTGCATCAGACCTCTGGCTGGATGTATTTTTAAAACTGCACTTCTACCCAGAGTTCACTACTTATTATATCATTGCAATCAGTGCTTATCAAAGCATTAAAAGGGAGTGAAGTTCTGGGTTGTGAGCACGCACAAGGCCTCATATCACAGCCCTGTAGAAACAAGGATGGATCGCATGATGCAGATTTGGACTCCAGTGAATCACGACAGTCCTGGTGTGGTCTGTTCTAGTTACATGTCCTCTACCCTAAACCCTAAACCCTGTCTGTAAATGCCATTACACAGAGAACCCTTAATTCACTAAGACCCGCTTTATACTAGGAGTCAGGGCTGAAAAAACTTGGGGCCAACTTTGCACATTTTTGGCTTGTTGTTTGGCCCCAAGTTACTAATAAATGCTAGAACATTGATGTCTGGATATGAATAAATGCTGAAACATTGGCCCCAAGGGTTGCAAATTGGCTTCCCAAATTCAATGGTATCCTTTTTCAGCCTTGGGGCCAATACAAGGCCATAAAGTTCTAGCATTTATTAGTAACTTGGGGCAGATTGAAAATATTCTTTCTATTCCAGCCTTGACTCCTAGTGTAAAGCCCTTGGGGCTGATTTCAACTTTTGCACCAATAAGAATGCTTGATTTGAGTTGAACAATGGCCTTGACTCCTGGTGTAAAGTGGGCCTAAAGATAACTAAGAATACAAATTCAGACCAGACAAGTGATTAATCTCATTGGCCTGAAAAAAATCTTCAGGCTTACACATAAGCCTACTATGCTAAACATTGAAAATAATATTTCATTTCTAGCATTTCCATTGATGCTTTAAAATTCTCACAACCCTAGCAAACCTTATCAAACATTTAACTGTTAGCTTGATCACTAAGAATTGCTTGATCTCTAACAATAACTAAGAATTTTTAAAATCAGATCAGAAAATTCAGCAATTTCATTGACCATAAAAAAAAATTCTGCACACCTACACACAAGCCTATTTAACAATACACTAATACTATACACGAGTATTATAACCCTTGTCTATATACAGATAGAGTGAACAAACTGGTAGAATTTTTGCAATGTATTTTGAGTACACCTTATCCTCAGTAAAATTTCCAGTCCAACAGATGAGCCACTTTGCACCTAAGGTTCCTCAAAGGTGGCCAGCATGAACCAGCACCCACCAATCCACCAGTTGCCAGTTCTATCCACTGGATGGGTTGCATCTAGTGGTTAACTGTGCGTTCACCACTATTCATCTTTTTGGTGCTAACCATTTCTTGGGGGGTTGCTTTTTTTGGCTAATTTTTTTTTCCAGCTCTGACCTCATCTACCTAGTTACATACTACCTGCCTTTTGGCTCTACCTACCAACTAAAAATCAACCCCCCCCTCCCCAGCCCCCTCTTCTCACCAGTTGGAGTGACCCAACCCCCATGACTGCACCAGTTCCGTTTGGGATGAACTAGTGTTCATCTCAGTTATTGAACATCCTGCAGTCAGAAAGGTTGAGTCAAAAAAGGTTTTTGCTCACCCTTCAACAGTCAATTTTTTTTTCACCTTGTACCACCCCTACTCACCACCCAACTACCCCATTTACCCACCTACCCTGCTCATTTTGCAATGACAAAACCTATACCTCTTCTTAACTAAATTTATAATTCTTGGGAAAATCTATATCTCTTCTTGGCTAAACTTTTCAAATTATATATTATTTTACTTCTGAAAAGTAAGTCAGATTTTAGTTTCTGTCTGTATTTAATAAAATGTTAAAAAACGTTTATAACAAAAAAAAAATAAATCAAAATTCAATATTTTTGAACATATAAATATATAATAAATAGTTTATAATATAGCGTATGTATGTTATATATTCTTTTTGTAACTAAATAATATCTTATTGTGGGCCTTACTTGATAAAAATGTAGAACATAATATTCATCCATGACAATATAAATTTTTTGATTCAATAGTTTTATCATATAAGATCACTTATATGTAATATATGAAAATATTTATTTATTATATAATATATTAATAAAAATATTTTTGAATAAAATGCATATAATTTATAATATATTTATAATTTATAATAAAAATTTCATTTCTTTAAGTATTTATATTTTCAAATTAATTTATGTTTTATAACTATATAATCAAATTATAATATTATAATATAAAAATTAATGTGTATGTATTTAATATACTATAATTAAAAGTATTGTATTTCTTAAATACATTGTGAGACATTGAATGGTTTTGAGAATAATGTTATTATATGTTGATACATCATATTTTATGAATCATTTGTATTATATTTCATAATTAAAATGTACTATGTAATACAAATCAAATTCATATTTTAAATATTTTCTTTCATTTAAGCAAAGTATGAAAAAGATAACGATGATTTTATTTTTTAAATGTCCTATTGAAATGCAAGATTTACATGCAATTTTTTTCAATTCAAGTATTCTTTAATTATTTTATAGTTTTAGTGTGTAAATTGTGAAAAAAATGTCAAAATGAAATTTAACTAATTTTATTTGGACATAATGTAAAAAAGATATTACTAATTAAAGTTGGTTTTTAAAAAAGTTTTAGTTCCATTTCAATTTAAAACTAAAGTGCAAGTAATAGGTTTAACCCATATGTTTTGTCTTTGAATCTCATCTCACAAGCTATATAAAGAACATGTTTTCCCTTTTTTTGTCACTTAGAAATGCATATGCCAATTTGGGATGAGTGAAGAAACGCTTGACCTTAAATGGAAATTGCAACATAAATGAAATATTTTTTGGCTATTCATTCCATTTACAATTTCCCTTTCCTACCTATTTGCCTACCTACACAAGTAAGTAGGTGTTACTTTTCTACCTACCTAGGTAGATAGGTTTGAATATTTTTGAAACTTTCAATTTTTAAAAAAATTGAACGAATAAATAATTAATATTAGATAATCTGGATTAAATAATTAATATTAAATATTCAAAATATTCAAAATATCTTAGTTGTTCATATGTTAGTGAATTTACTTGTGAATTTATTTATCCATATCAACTCATTCCCCATCATTAAGCAATTGACAAATTTGCCAAGAATTCACCTAATTCGTTACAAAACCTAATGAATTCATTAATGGATTTGGACTCTTTATGTACTAGTAACACCATATTATTTCAAACAATTAATGTACAATAGTTTAAAGTTAATGAGCAAACTTTTTCATATTACATAGAATTTCACATATTACTTGGGAGACAATGACTTTTTGTTGTGATATATGAAGGTATTGCCCATCCCATAACCTTTCCAGTGGGGGATTTCCCATTTTGATGTAGGTATTGTATTTTTTTGTTGTTCTCATAATGAAGATTTTCTTTAATGGATATAGGTAATGTAACATGGGGTTATAGTGAAAATTTTAGATTTAGGTATTGTTAATGAGTTCATTTTCATAGCAAGGAGGTGCAGTTTTGCTTGAAGGTAATGCAATATCAACACGTTTAAAAATATGATGAAAGTATTTGTTTTGTTGATGTACATAGTGAATAATCACAATTGAATGTGTAGGAATTACATTCACCCATATTTTGACATTTGTATTGAATATTGACAAAGTAGGTATTGAATTTTTTTGAACTTTCTAGTAACCCTAACCTAAGCGATGGAAGGGCAAGTATTTGCAATATTTACATATTAAAACCTTTACATAAATGAAATATAAATTGGTAGTATAAATTATTTGGGAATCGCATGGACTTGGTTTTTTTGCATTTCAATTCCAATGGGGCCCCAATTTTATCATGAGAGTATTGCAAAATCTAGGTCCATTTTCATTCAAGCTCCACCACAATATGATTGGTCCAATGTATGTAATACCTTCAATTTTTTTGTTTTTGACGTTGTGATGAGAAATATTAAAAAAAAGAAAAAGTAAAATAAAATTGTGTAATACTCACATTTGAGGCATATAATGTTGGCTAGATTTTTTCATGTTTCACATAATACCCAAATGTTGGGCATAAAATATGCATATTTAATGATAAACAAAAACTAACAAAGATAATTTTGAATTTTTTAAAATTATAAAAATAGAAGAAAAATAATTTAAAACAAGAAAAAAGATAATAATTTTTTAACAAGAAATAAAAATAAAAGAAATTAGAAAATTAATCTAAAAAAAGCAAAAAAAAAAATTCATTTCAATCAAAAATGACATTGCTTTCATATGTGGGTATTGCATGTTGGGATTAAATTTTCAACTATTATTAGTACTTGCCATAATAGGCAATACCTACATGTTACCCATACAATAGGTGTTAGTTTTGGGAATTTCAAACTATTATAAACATGGTGTTAAAACTTAAAGTTGAAACAAGTATTGTAATGCCCAGAACCTAAACCTCAACCTCTATATGTAAATTCAACCTTCTTTTAAAAACCATATGTTTTATATTAATTTTCTTATGATTTAAGTGATTGAATTAAATAGTCACTGAAAATACAACAAATTGTTTTTCTTACCTCCTTAATTATTATTTTAAATTAAAATCAACATTTTTTTTAATGTCCTTGATTGATTTCTATAAAAATATATATTGAAGTTCATTTTACACCTTGTGGATTCCATTATTATTTTTTCCCTTTAGAAAAATAGATGTTTAACTATGAAATAGAGAGGTTTACCCAAAATATAGAAAGGTTTTGTTGAAAGGTAAAGGTTTACTTAATATGTAACAAGATTGTGTTAAGAGGTAAAGGTTTAGCCAAAAAGAGATAAAGGTTTTGTTCAAAGGTATAGGTTTAGCCGAAAAGATATAAAAGAATTATTGGGAGGTAAAATTTTAACCAACAAATCAGAATGTTTTGTTAAGAGGTTGAGGTTTAGCCAAAAAAAAAAAAGGGGGTTTTGCCAAGATAATAAAATTTAGCCAAGAAGATATGTAAGTTTTGCCAAGGCATAAAAATTTAGCCAAGGGATATAGGTTTTGCCAATAGTTAAAATTTTAACCAAGAAGAAATATAAGTTTTGCAAAAACTTAGGATTTTAGCCAAGCATAGATATAGGTTTTGCCAAATGAAAAAAATTTAATTAACAAGAAATATAAATTTTTCCAAGAGAAAAAAAAATTAACCTAGAAAGGATATAGGTTTTGCCAAGAGAGAAAAGTTTAACCAAAAAGAGATATAGGTTTTGCCAAGAGAAAAAAATTTAACCAAGAAGATATGTAAGTTTTGCCAAAAGATAAAAATTTAGCCAAGGGATATAGGTTTTGCTAAAAGAGAAAATTTTAGCCCAAAAGACATATAAATTTTTCCAAAATTGAAAATTTTAACTAAGAAAATATATAGGTTTTGCCAAAAAAATAAATCTAACCAATAATAGATATAAGGTTTGCCAGAAAAGAAAAGCCAAGAAAAGATATAGGGTTTGGCAAAAGAAAATTTAATTTGCCAAGAAAATATATAAGTTTTGCCAATAGAAAAAAATTTGTCAAAAAAAATATAGGTTTTGCCAATAGAAAAAAATTTAGCCAAGAAAATATATAGGTTTTGTCAAGAGATAAAATTTTAGCCAAGAAGAGATATAAGTTTTGCCAAGAAAAGATAGAAAGGGTAGGTAAAGGATTGGTTGTTAGTTGGTTGGGTTCAAGGTATAGGTTAAGAGGTAGGTCAATAGAGTAGGTAGGTTAATAGGGTAACTAGGTGGGAGGGTAGTATGGAGGGTCAGGGTTGTATAGTTATCAAGGTTATGTGTAAGGTTATGTAGTTAAGGTTTAGTTTATCACTATAATTGTTTAGGGTTTTTAATTATTTGTTTAAAATTTTGTGTGAATTTATTTGGAGTTCTGGTTTGATTTAGTGTTGGAAAGCTTTGCAAGGAGAGTGTCATCACCTTTATTCCATCAAATTAAAGGTATCCCCCCTCTTAATTTTTTTCCATTCACACGTGGTTTTAATTTAATTATAATTCCATTCATTTTTTTATTATATCAACACAAGTATATTTACATTTTCCTAATGATTGGAAAATACTATTAAATTGTCAAATTTTTAATCATAGCTCAAGGAATTTATTTATAGTTATTAGTATCAAATATGGGTATCACTTACATGGGTTCCATGTACAATGTAGGTTTTGGCTAAACATGTGGATATTCCATGATAAGGTTCTAAGGGGTAGTGTGGGTTTTAATGTTTCATGTGAGTATTGCAAGAATGAATCACATGTTCAATGTGAATTTTAGGTTGGTATGCAAGTATTGCATGGTTGGGTCCTAGGTCTAGTGTGTGTTTAGGATTCATTTGTGGGTATTGCAAGGCTAAGTCCCATGTCCAATGTGAATTTTAAGTTGGCATGCAAGTATTGCAAGGTTGAGTCCTAGGTCCAATGAATGTTTAAAATTTGTTTGCCAATATTGCATGGTTGGGTCCCAAGTTCAATGTGTGTTGAAGGTTCATTTGTGGGTATTACAAGGTTAGGTCCCATGTCTAGTGTGAATTTTAAGTAAACATGTAAGTATTGCAAAGTTGGGTCCCCAATCCAATGTGTGTTTAAGGTTCACTTGTGAGTATTGTAGGGTTGGGTCCCATGTTTAATATGAAATTTAAGTTGTCATGTAGATAATTGCAAGGTTGGGTCGTAGGTCCAATGTGTGTTTTAGTTTGGCATGTAAGTATTGCAAAGGTTGGGTCCCTAGTCTTGTGTGCTTTTAGGATTTGTTAGCAAATGTTGCAGGGTTCGGTCCCATACATGTTTAATGTGAATTTTAGGTAGGCATGTAAGTAATGCAAGGTCGGGTCATAGATTTAATGTGCATTTTAGTTTGGCATGCATGTATTGCAAGGTTGGGTCCCATTGTTAAGTGCAGAATTAACACATCTTCAACACCTTGACCTGGGTCACTCCCCCTTGTTCCCTTGGAGTTCATCAAAGGGGGAAGTCACAACTTATTACCCAACTTCCACTCCCCTGCTCCTTGTTTTTTTTGTTATATCCTTTTCCCCTGTTAATTGCAAACAATTATCCCACCTTTCCTTCTAACAATTTTCTTTCCTTGCTTTTTTAGTTATATCTTTTTCCCATGTTTGCTGTAAACATCTATCCTAGGTTTCTCCTTTTAAAACTTTCTTTCCTTGCTTTCTTGGTTATATCCTTTTCCCTTGTATGTTGTAGATAACTATTTTATCTCTCCTTCTAACAACTTTTTTTCCTTGCTTTCTTGGTTATATCATTTTCCCATGTCTATTGTAGACAATAATCCTACCCTTCTCTACCACTCCCTTCTCTTTGCACTTAACTAGTTACAACCCTAAACCAGGGCAACCTCATACAAGCATCATCAAATCAAAATTACAACAAGTCTTTACAAAAAAACAAGTGTCACACCTCCAAGTCGAAATGGCTACAATGCAATTTTGTTTCAAACCCAAATCTCCCATTCCTTTCTCCTCATTAAACCCTAACATTATCTTTATATTACTTTCAAAGATGGCTTATGCATGAACATAATGCATGAACTTGAAGCTTTGAGCTTGGAACTTAAAACTTAATGTGATTTAATCCACCTACATGGATGAATATGTCCATAAATGAATGATTTCATATGGATGGATTTCATTTATGATTTGGATTAAATAAATAAATCATTAGATGAAATTCATCCATGATTGGAAGATAAATAAATTCAAAAAATTATTTATATCCATCTTCATTTGTTGTCCATATTAATATTTCAAACTTGAATGTCATTTAATAATGATGTATAATGAAATTATGATAGTAGGGAAAAATATGATGATGGGACCAAAATAATTTTTTAAAAATTTGTTAAAAAATCAGGAACAATGTTAAGCAATTCAAGAAATATTGTCATGGTATGAGTGTCACCCCCCGCCCTCCCCATCCAATTGTTGTCAACAACATTATATATTTACTTCGTGGAAAATTGGGGTGCCTTGAAAATAAATAATTATTAAAAAAAACCTCATTGTCATCTATGATAATAGGTTGTTTGAAGAAAGTTAATTAAGGTGCCCAAAACTAAATTTTTGTTTATTTCAAAAACCCATAATCACCAACGACATTACGTAGTTTAAAGATGTTTAAAACACTTAAAACCCATTGTTGTTAACAACATTGGTTAAATTTGAAAAAAATCATGGCCCCCTTGACAAATAATGAAAAAAAAAACTCCATTGTCATCTATGATAGTAGGTTGTTTGAAGAAACCTAATTAAGGTGCTCAAAACTGAATTTTTGTTTATTTCAAAAACCCACTATCACCAATGACATTATGTAATTCAAAGGAATCTAAAATATTCAAAACGCATTATTGTTAACAACATTGGTTAAATTTGAAGAAAATCATGGCACCCTTGACAAATAATGAAAAAAAAAAACCCATTGTTGTCAACAACACTTATAAATAAGTTTGAAAAAAATTGTGACACCTTTACATGAGGGGGAAGAAAAAACCCACTATTGTCAATGATGTTAGGTCAATTTTCCTAGATTTTTTATTTTTTATTTTTAAAAATAATGACCATGGGGTAGACGTTAGCATAATAATAGTAATATAGTTAAAACATTTTGAAAATATCAGCATTTTAAACCATAGCCATAAAATATGTCTATAATGGAATTTACATTATATTATTCAACAAATGTTATATCACATAGAATTAAATTGTGTTTCAGGAAGCTTTAATTAATTAAAATTATGGAAAAAAAATTATCCATAAAAATTTAATGATAAAATAAAACATTTGTCCATAATTCTGATGGAGGTTTAATTTATTGAAAATATGTAAATGCAATTTTTTCATCCATACATTAGATGAATGAAAAAAAACATTCATCCATAATGAGGAAGATGAATGCTTACATTCATCCCCATATTTGTTTCTAAGTTTATTGATACAACATTCATTTTGTGATTCAATTCTTGGGTTTTACTTACATGTGTATAAGGGAAAATACATTTTACCATCCTAAGTTCGAATTCTAAGCTTTAGGCTCAAGCTATAGCTCATTCAATAGCTTGTTTTTAATATTTTTATCCACTACAATCTTACCTCCCAACTACCTATACCTCCAGAACTTTCTAACACACCCTAAAAAAAGTCTCCTTTCCACTCCACTTCTATTGGACAACCTTCCTCTCAACTCCTTGGTTCTCTTGCTTTCACAAAAGGGCTGATCATTACTTTTTTGTTCCTAGTTCTCACAACCAACATTCCTAGCTCTCTCCTCTTTTCTATTCCTTTATTCTTACATCAGCCAAGTCAAGGTGCCTCCTCTTGATTTATCCCCATTCGCTTCCAATCACCATGCTCATGAACACCTCCATTGAATAACCACCAACCCACCATTTGATGATCTTGCTTCCATTCTCTAAGGTGATTGTTGATTTGATTGCCTTTGAGAAATTAGCTCCTTCATGATGTTGTAACCTCCTCACCCCTTCACTTACACAACAACAAAACATGGCATCTACGACTACATTTACAACTACAAAACTAGTCATAAATGCCATTTGCGACTAATTGTGACTGCATGACTTTGTAATCCAAATGACCACGTTGTAAATGTCATTAGTCGCTAAGATGGTCATAGTCATAACCACCATTGCAATCACACCTATGACTACAAAATATTATATATATAAAAATATATAATAAATTTGTGTATATAATAAAATTATGTATATTTATTTTACAAAATATTTATTCATTTAATTTAACTTTTGTTTATTTATATATCATATACATATGGTTTGTACACAAATCGTATAATCATATATATAATTGTATAAAACATTGTTGTATTACATATTATTATACATACCATTCGTCAACGTAATCAACATATGTCATTATCATACCAATGGTCAAAGTTGACTATAGTCAACGTGGTCAAATTGGTCAGCATGTATTGATCCTAAGACCTCCCTGAATTGGTCCAAGGCCTTTGCCATCAACCTACCACATCACATGTGATACAATATTGTCACATAAAAACTTTATCATGTTCCAATGTTTAAAATTTAATTTTTTTTCCAATACTTAATCAATTGAACATATGAATATGGATTATTAAACTTTGGAGCACAATCTACATATGTGGACCAACTAAAAATTCAAATAAAAAATTTTGTACATAGAAAATCACTTTTGAATTTTTAAAATTTTAACATATTTGTGATGTTTCAATACATGATAAAATTTAATAAATATATGCTTAATTTGAATATTTAAAATTGAATATTTCAATTTATTTTTAAATTCTGAAATATGAATATAATATGATATTATTAATATATAATATGTATATAATATATGCGTATTATAATATACGTATACATATATATACATATATTCAATATTTATACTTTATATATGAATATTTAATTTTCATTATCATTTATTTTAATAATCATATATTAATTCAAATTTAACATTTATTTTTAATATATTGTGAGTTAATTAATAGAATTGATATTTAGAAGAAAAAAAGAAATTAGTTTTATTATAATCCAGCCACTTCACATAAAATTATAATTGTATTGGTTTTTTATTATTTCAATTTTTTATAATTTTATAATTTATTGAAATCTACATATTTAATACAATATATACACATACATATGCATGTTATAACATGCATATGTATGTATATATATTGTATTAAATATGTTTTAAATATATACATAATACAAAAAATATTGTAATAAAGTTAAAATTATATATATATATTTAATATTTAATCATATTTTTCTAAAAGGTCATTATATATAAAAATTTAATCTGTTGTAAATTCATGAATCCTAAACCCATGGAAAAATTTGTAAAATTGTGTCAAATTTGGTTTAAATAGCATAAAATTTATTGAATTATGTTATTTTTGTGATTAAAATAGGATATTTAAATTAAACTTGGCTAGACTAAAATTAAAGTTCATTAATTTTTTAAAATTTTGGTTAAAGTAATATAAATGAAGGTAAAGTAGGTTATTTTGGCTAAAATAGGATAAATTTTTTAATATTATGATAAATTTGGCTAAAACTTGGTTAAGCTTGGTTAAATGAAAATAATTTTTTTTAACTAAATGATTTTGGTTAAACCTAGCAAAATTTTATTTAAATTTGATTTTTTTGTTGAAATTGAATTGATTTTGCTAAACCTAAAAAAATAAAGTTAAATTTGGTTATATATTTGGCTAAATTTTAATAAATTAAGCTAAACTTGGACAAATTAAAACATTTAGGTTAAACTTCGATATTGAAGTTAAATTTATTTTTAATTGGTGAAATGAAGTTAGATGAAAGCATTTAGGCTAAACATGGTCAATTAAACTTGGCTAAATTTGAAATTTTTTGGCAAATAATGTTTTTTAATGTATTTTCTTGGAATTGAAGCCAACCAACAAAATTGAGTTAATTAATCTAAATTTAGTTAAACTAAACTAAATTAACTTACATATGTTAAAATATGTTACATTAAGTTAAACTATAAGATTATTTATAATAATTTAAGTTATTTAAGATAATCTATATAGGCTACTTAAGGTGAATTAGCCTTAAGTGGGTTAAACTAGGATTGGATTATGTTAAAATATATTAATTTAAATTAAACTAGGTTTAGTTTGATTCATACTAAACTAGGTTTAAATACATTAAATTAGGAATTATTTAAATTAGATTAAATTAAGCTAAATTAGACTTCTAATACAAATTTGACCATGTTGATATGTATTTTAGTGTTTTTTTTTAAACTTGCTAAAACAAGGTCAAGTAATTATTTTAATATGGTTACATTAGTCAAGTAATCATATTTATACTCATAATTACCTCTAGTTGTAATCATAGTCATATTTGTAATCACAAACTCATAATTATGACTATAGTCGTAAAAATGAGTACAACTCAAATCCACTTACAACTACATGACTATTTTGGGCAATAGTTGCAACATGTCCTAGTCATAGAAACCACATTTTGGCATAGTGTTACCTTGCCTTCTCATGATGTGCCAAAATCTCCTCTCCATCTTTACAACCATCATTATCACTCCTCTTTCTTCACACCCCCTTAAGCCCATGTTCATAACTCAGGAAGAAGAAAAGAAGGTCAACAATTCTTCCTCTCAACTCCATGGAGGGACCACTACTACTATCTTGCCCTAACCCTGATTGCTAAAAGCTAACGGGGAACATCCCCCCCATCCATACCTCTTTATCCAATAGGTTTAACCAAATTCGAACAAGGATAAAGTAATCCAACCTTATCCTAATATGGCCAACCAACTTCCTTCCTTATCATAATCCGGCCAACCTATTCCCCTTTTATTTTAACCAAGCCACCCACCCCTCAAATCCTATTGGGATAAGGTCACATGCCCTAACCTACCCCCCTTAAACTTAAGATTAACCCCAAAACCTCCTTAGCCAACCTACCTAGGTTTAACCAAAATTGGGTTAGGCTAATTTAGGGCCAATAGGTGAAAACATGGTCAAAAGAACCAAGGGTGCCAAGGTAAAAGTCTTTTTCCAAGGACTACACATGACACACGTGTCGTTTTTGTGTTGGTTTATAACATTAAATTTTGTATTTCGTGTATCTCATTTAACATTACATTTTCGATATAAATACATTTTGAGTACAAATTGATTTTATATCATGTATATTATCACTAGTAGAAAACAGCCAAAATGTAACCATTCCATTTACGACTACATGCGACTTGTAGTCATTTACAATTAGATTTGGGAATATTTGCAACTACAAGACCAACTTTCAACTATTTTGGTCATTTTCACAACTATAATGCAACTATTAGAAAATTTCATCGTATTGGTTGCATCAATTTTACATTTATTTTCATCCATTAATAGGTTGATATGTCCCATTAGTCGCAATACTCACCAAATTAGTTGCATCCTAAAGGTATCCTACAATGACATAAGGGTGTATTTTAATGTATGTATTCAAATTATATATATATAATATGAATACGTATGTATATTGTTCATATAATGAATCTCAAAATTAATATTTGAACTTTGAATTTTTTTTATTCAAGTTTGAAAATTGTTCTTCCAATTGTTTAAAATGTTATTTGAATTTTAAATTTTTTATTTGAATATGATATTTTCAATTTAAATTCAAAAAGACTTATTCGATCTAAAAATTGATTTTAAATTTTAAATTAATATTTTTGAATCCAAAAATTAGTATTTCAATTCAAAAAATTATTAATTGATCATAAAAATGGACGTTTTAATTTTGAATATTTTAATATGAATATGAAAATTTATATTTCAGCTCTGAGAATTTTGCATTTAAATTTTAAATAATCATTTGATTCGAACCTGAAATTTAAATTCCAAATTATTATTTTGGATTCTCAGAATTAATACTTCAAGTTTGAAAAAAATTAATTAGTAATTGAGTCTTAAAATGGACATTTCAATTGTGAATATTGTTATTTGAATATGAAAATTGACATTTCAATTCAAAAAATTGTTATTTAAATTCAAAAAAAATTTTGATCCAAAAATTGATATTTGAATTCTAAATTATTATTTTCGAATCTAAAAATTATTATTTCAATTTAAAAAACTTTATTGAGTCTAAAAATCAGCAACTTGATTTTAAATATTTTTATTTGAACTTGAAATTTGATATTTGAATTCTGAAGTTTTGAATTTAAATTTTAAGAAATTATTTGACTTGAAAGTTGAAATTTGAATTCCAAATTATTATTTTAGATTATCAAAATTAATATTTCAATTCAGAAAATTATTAATTGAGTCTTAAAATGGACATTTTAATTTTGAATATTATTAAATGAATTTTAAAATTGACATTTCAATTCTGGAATTTTTTATTTAACTTCAAGAAAATTTGATATAAAAATTTATATTTTAATTTTGATTTTTTTTTGGAATTTTAAATTTATATTTTAATTGAAATAATTATTGATTGAGTTTCAAGGGTTTTTTCTACTAGTGTTATCCATAATAAATCACTTTACAAATAATTATAAATGATTATGTTTATTAAATCTAAGTGACAATAAATAATTATTGTTATAACATAGATTTGCATATTAGAAGAAATTAATTAATTAAATTAATGTGACATTACTTTAAAATAATTGTAATTGATTTAGATAATAATTAATTAGTATGTGCATAATTATTTTCTAATTGAACATAATTATTCACACTCTTTAATTTATAACTTCAAACCTGAATTAAAAATTTGGAAAAATTATAATGTAGTTAAAATAATTATTTTATTGATTTTAATTTCACAAATTATTATATAATAATATTATCTTTAAAAAATTTGTGATTCATCATCTATGATAAATATTTTATAATAATTTTACAGTAATTATGAAAATTAATGTTATGTTTAACAAATTATTGTATTTGTAGTTAATAATTACCAAGAGAAAAAAATTACTTGACCTATAATAATTTTTACAACAATAAATGTAATTATACATTAAATAATGTAATTGGTTGAATAATAATTTTTTAAAAATTTGTGTAAGAATCTACTTTCTAATATCAATTGTTAGTTCATTATTTATAATTTTAAAACAAATATTTAAAATATCTAATTTTAAAATTATAGTGATTAAATTAGTTTTAATTATGTTATATATAATTCAATCAGATTTTTAAAAGAAGTAAAATATTTTTAATTATTTTATTTTATTTTATTATTTATGAATTATGTATTAATAACTTGTGAGTAACTAGATAGTTAGTTTGTTAAATATTAAGAAGTTATTGCTTATTTAAGTAATTGATAATGAATACTAAATATTTGTAATGTATAGTTTATAATTTAAATATATGTAAATTTAATCAATATTAATTAAATGATTATCTAATTATCTAGTACTTGAATTGTTTAAAAGTCTAAAAACTAAGAAAGTAAGGCATGAAGAAAGTTTTAGAATTATAACTTAGTTTGTAAGGAAGTTGTAACTTCAAAAGTTATCCCATATTGTTTGTTCTTTAATCCTATTTTGAACATTATATAAACAAGGTGGGGTGTGCACATCCAATTTCACATTAAAAAATTTGTGCACATGGGATGAGCTAATCAAAAGGCTCAACCCAAAACAAAAAAACAAATAATGCACAATTCTAAAATACTTACCTCCCCAACCTACTTGTTTATTTAGTTAGGTAGGTACCTAGTTTGACCTACCCATCTAGGTCAGTCTATGTACCTACCTACTTAAGTACCTACTTATGTGAGTAGGTATTTAGCCTAAGAAGGTAGAACCTACCTACTTATTTTTTTACCTAAATATGTAGGTAGGTAAGGATTGTAAGCACCTATTTATGTACCTACCTAGGTACCTACCAACCTAATATTAATATTTTTATTTAAATTTTTTTAATGCCACATGGCATATTTACATTGGGCCACACGTCATAATATAAGATCATCCAAGTATATGAATTGAACGACGTCGATTACTTCAAAATAATAATAATTATTATATTTTAAATAATCAAATATTAAGACACGTGGCAGCACATGATTTGCCCTTAATTGTGACCAAAATAGTTGCATCTTAGTCGCATGTGATAATACGTATACAATGGAGTCAAAGGATGAAATGTATTTGTTGACTTTTCTTTCATACAATACCCTTTGTCATTTGTGATTAATTTATCACATGTGATTTGTCTTAGGCGACTAAAAGGATTTTAGTTACAAAATGTCTCTTGCGATTAAAATTTAGTCACAAAAAGTAGTTGAAAATACATGTTTTTCTTCTAGTGTATGCATTCATGCCCTCTACCACATAAATATGAACAACTTTTATTAAAAGCACGCATTTTAAATCCATAAATTTCAAGGTCAAAAGCAATTTTGACCCAAATGTGCTCAAAACAGTTCTAAAAACAATTTTCATTAGTTCAAATCTTTTTGCCCTTCTAATCATTAATGTTAAAATCCTCTCCAATTTTAGAAGGAATGGTGCACATTTGGTAGAAAAAAAAGATGTTTGAAAAAACAAGGACTATCCACTCTTAATGTTTGAGTGCTTTGAACATGCAAAAACATTTTTTATTTGTGTCGAACTTTGTGCATGTAAACTTTGCAATTGATGGAAAGTATTCCAAAAACAATTATGACAATTCAAACAATTATGCTTCACTTGTGATCTTTCAAACATAAAAAATGTAGTTTTAAGGAGTGTCCATTCACTTGGGTGGCTCCTTTGATTGTGTTTTTACTTGAACACCCATGTCCAATGTGTGTTTTAGTTTGGCATGCAAGTATTGCAAGGATTAGATTTACATTTATGTAGTTTTTATTAATTTGGCATGCAAGTATTGCCAACTTAGGTTCTATGCATAGTGTATTGATAACCCATGCATGCAAGTATTACAAGGTTTAGTCTTTTATGTAATGTAGCTATTACTCCCACATGCAAGTATTAATTTGTGTATTCCATTAATAATCATGGTTTAATGAAAAAGGTGATATTGTAGGTGCATGTTTTTACAAGTGTATATACATGGGTCAAATTCCCAAATCACAATCAATTCAAATCCTAAGCCTAACAAGGTAAAAGAAGTAATGTAACTATTATAATTAACACCATGTGGGTTAGGTTTTGTTATGCATGTACTACAATCAGAAAAGACTATTTTCTCAATATGTATTAAGAAAATTATATGCAAGTAATTTGGACCCAATGTTTGGTGTGGGTTAAGGAGACCTCTACGTAGGTATTACCATGATGTTTTAAATATGTTTTACATGGCCCTGCATGCAAGTATTACATTTCAAAGGAATCTTGTAATTTAAATAAAATAAAAGTTTATGTGGTCATTGTAATTTTTAGTATTGACCCATATGTAAGTATCGCATTTTATAACATCGTTCTTCATGGAAAGTGGTAATTAACACATATTTAATTAATTGAAGATTAAAATTTTAATTTAAGACTTTATACAACTTGGTGGATGGAATGAACTCCATCTAGTGGCCACCAAACTTAACAAATTAATGATCATTTTTGATGTGAATGTCATATTATAAAAAAATTCAATTACATTATTTCCAAACAAAAACAACTTTGTAAGCAACAATTCCAAAAAGATCCATGTATACATCATGTTAAAAACATTCATATCAAATCTAAAACAAGATTTTGAATTTCATGAATGATTGAAAGCCAAATGTCAGTGCTCCCATCTAACATCAAAAGACTTAACCCTTTGAATTTGAAACAAGGAAAGAAACCAAATTGGCAAAACTATTACATCATACTATCACACAAATTTTACTAATACTTTTCAAATATATATACACCGTAGAACTTTTAAAAATATAATTGAACACCTGATGGCCACCAAGTGAAACATAAAAAATTGTAAGCTATGAAAACCAAATGACACAACTCCCATTTAAAATGAGGAAAAAAAACTCAATGTTTTGAATCTAATATATTGCCAACATGTTAAACTTTTAACAATTACAACTTGATCCATGCATGTTAATTGTACAATAACAAATCTATTATGTTTCAAATTCCATATATAATTAGAATATAGTATTTATCCTGGTGCTTAACAAGTGATAATACATAATAGATTATCAAATAAGAAAGTCACAAGTAAATGTTCCCAATAAACTGAAATAAAAATTCAATTTTCTGAAATACAAACAAGGCACAACATACCAATAACAATAATGTCTATGAACGTAATTTTATTATTCATGTTATAACAAATTCATTATTTTTGGGGCTTTACATACCATGTAGGAAAGTTGATGCCTAGTGGCCACCAGAGATTAGGGATCAAGTGAACAAAATAGATTATTAATTATTACTCTTCAAGAATCATGTACATGGATAAATTTGGCAAAATAATAATTTTATTAAAAAGTGAAAAAAAGATTTTAAAACAACAATCCAATCAATACATTGATACAAAAGACAACAAAAAATTGCAAATATAATTTAATCAATGTCACCAACATTCGCAAATTGGTTGAGGCATTAGAAGCATTGAAATTAACTTTTAACTCTACTAGCATAAGTAGCAGGAATATTAATTTGACTTTTGTTTATTGTATTTTTCTGAGTAGGAAAATAAAAAAGAATAGCTGAAATGTCAAGCCATTGTTTTGGATTTGTTAAAATTACATTTCCACTTCCCATTCTAACAATCTTCATACAAATGTCATTCATCCAAATTTGATCCTTTCTTCATAAGAGCCCACCATTGAACTTTCACCACTTTAAAATATTCACTCTTTTCATCCTTGATAATGTCACCCTCCATTCTTCCCATCCAAAGAAGAACAAGATGAGGATCGTGTGGTTTCACGAGCACAAATTTCCAACATTAAGATCTCTAAATGACATGTATGCAATTAAAGGCCTCATGTTCTTTGGTGCACAATAAGGAACTTGAATTAGATCTTTTAGATCAATAACATCCATCACGGATGACAATGAAGCCCCAACATAGTTGGACCTCCAATTACTTGAAGGCTAGAAGCCCTCCAAAAGAGTTGTACTTTGATGCGATAATGGTATTGACAAAAGTAATAAAATATCTTCCCAATATTCCACATACAACTTCATCTTCATTTCATATGTGGAATTTTGTGCAATGCCCACCTTCCAGAAATCCACAATTTGGATAGTCCATAATTTATAAACTTTTCTCTCTCCACTGATCTCAATGCATCATTGCCCCAAATTGGGCGATATAGAACAAGGCTTGGAACTCCAATAGGCAGCTTTGGTGAACCACCTATATTAGCTTTCCATAATCTAATTGGAAGCCCATCTATTAGACTCCAAACAAGATTTGTGGGGGAAACTTTATATTGCATCACTAGCCAACCTGACGAATCAATAAAAAATATAAATAGATGCATATCAGTTATCAATATGCCCTACCAACATTTCAGGGACATCCTTCAAACAAACTAAGACCCAAGATTTTAAATTTGGAATTTCTTGAATCAATTGAGGAATAAATGGTCTATCCTGTGAGATCATGAAAGCTTTTATCAAATCCGCTAAAATGTAATTGTTTTCTTCCTTCAACTTTTTTGACAAATAGCCAAAACACTCATCTATATCCTCATGTGTATGGCCAATTATAAGAAATCCCAATTTGACATCCTCAAACACATCCCTTGCCATCAACAACACTAACAAATGATAGAAACACTAACAAATGTTGATTCTTATTGTCTTTAACACAATTATCCATTTGAAGCAACAAATTTCTTGGCAAAGGCTTCAGACCAACAATTTGATCTAGGGTGCGTAATTTGTGTATGCAACGCAATTTCCCTTGCAACATACATGCAAAGAATGAATTATGGGGGCGGTGTTCAAACAATAATTTCAACTTCAAAATCGAGGCTACCTCCAAAGTCACAACAAGGACCTAATTGTGAAATTGGGGTCATTTGCCCATAACTCGTTAGAATATTGTGCATATTTTTCATCCCCATGACCATGCACTATCATAGCCACAAGGGTAATTGAAAATTGTCCAAGCCCATATATCATTTTGTTGCACACTTGTAACCTTGGAAGCACAATTTTTGCATGGTCCATCTTGTCATGAATAATGCATAGGAACTCATCCTTTGATTGCATTGATTCTGTCCTCCAAGTATGGTATAAATTTCTGCATGATTATTGGTGCAAGATATGTTTTCTTAACTTCATCTCATATTCTAGTTCCTCATTGTTATTCTTTCCCAATTTGGATATCAAGTCCTTTAGGGATTCATAAATAGTGCATTTCACAAACATGGACCCCTATTTTCGCACATCAACATTCAGACGGTGTCTTTTCCTCAACCTACTCATAACACTTTGAGAAATATCTTTAATGCTTAATTCATTGCTTTCTGCCAACCCACAAATACAAAAAAATAAAGAAATATTAAAATCTCCACGATAGATGTATGTCACCAAATATACATTCAAAAATTCATTTCAATTTTTCGAAAAATAGTTCTTCATAAAAAACATTTAACAGTTGCCAGGCATTTATCGCTAGATAGAAACAAAAAGTGTTAGTCATTCCATATAATTCATTTGATCACTATGTTCTTGTAGACTTTTCCATGTTTCAAGCAAAAGACATTGCACATCTTGTTTACCATTTCCAATCCCTTTCATTTGATGTGGCATAATATCTACATACAAGTCAATTAATGATTGAACATTGGATTCTACTTGTTGGGTTGACATACGTAATTTACATGTACCTTTGTTCCCATGTGGTTGAAATCGACAACTTCACTTGTTATCTAATTTGTACAACATATATGTCGACCTAGATAGACCAACAATTTGGTACTAAGCAATTTCACAAATGTCTAAACCTTGAATAATGACAAATTTTCATCGGCTTTTGTCTCCCCTCTTATGCAACCTTCTTGGAATATTTAAACCATATGTTTTGCAATATTCAAAAGACAAATTCCAAAACTTTTATTTCAACAACAAGGTCTTTTCACGAGGAAAATGTTGACAACAATTCATGGCGCAACATTTTGCCACACCCACATTACACATAAACTCCTTTGACAACATTTTTTCAATTCTAAAAATGGAACCCTCAGAGTCAACTACACTTTGCTTCCTCTTATGAAAAGAATATTTCTCTTTCTTTACACCAATTACTCCCACATCATCAACATCTGGTATGTGGGTTTCATTAAATGTTATGAGATGTTCTATAAGGGGGTACTGATCAAGAATTGTCTGAACTATTTCCAAATGGTGATCACTATTGATACAATCACATGACAATACAAGATGCAAAGCCCAACATGGTCCTCCCCAAGCTGATCATCAATAATTGCTTCTTGTGGGTCACATGCAACCACTAAAACTTTTGCAATGAAAACCCCACCATCATCTACAAGATCACATTCAACTCCTCACCACTCAGACTGACATCTTCCTATATTTGAATTTGTCCCTCCCACACCATGGCCATGCATTACATCATCATTCCCACGTGCATTCCCTTAGTTATAGTCCTCCTTATTTTGTTCAAAATTTTCTTCACCGCCAACCTTTTCATCACCTTCCACAATATTATTTTCACTTATTTTTTCACTCATGGAATTAGACCCAGACTCCCCAACAAACCCTTCCACACCATCCTCAAAAATATAATTGATTTCACCATGTAATTTATCATTACTCAAGTCTTCAATTGTATTACCCATATTTTCCACATCATCGATGTTCTCAGCCTAAAAGCTTTTTACCAAGGCATCGTCCTTACATGAAACTCGTTTTTTCAAGAGTTTATTCACCCCATCCATTATCATGTGACATTGTTTTATCGCCATCTTGACCACTTCATCATTCATCGGCAAATACTTGTAAGGCCAAAAAACCTTTATTCCTATTGCTAATCTATAGTATCTAACACTTGGAACTGGACAAAATAGCTTTCATTGTTCACAATCCTCATTCACAACTTCAATTAAAACCATTATAACACATACTTAATTAATTCAGGACTTTACAAAAGTCTGAAAATGCAAAAACAAAATTTACAAAGTTATTTTTTTGAATCTTTCAATTTACAAATGACCTGGTGGCCATGGGCCATGACATGGTTGTTAACAACAAGGAAACTTTAAAGCTTTACAATTTACATTCCAAGTTATACAAATTAAACCTTGTGGACACCATGGGAGGTTTTTAACAAAAAGCAGAAAAAGAATTTGGAGGATGTCAATTTAGTGAAATATAATTTACAAATATCAAACATACATGATTGGATTGAATCCAAACTGAACCTTGAAGCATGATGGCCACTAGGCCTATAACAAGAGGAAAAAGAAGTTGTAGCATAACGAAAATATAGATTACATAACAAGTATACTTAAAGAAGGGAAAAAGTTGCAAAATTTGGAAAAATGTAATACATAACAACTAAACAAACTTTATTAAATGTTTTAGAAACAAATTGAACCCAATGGCCATTGGGTTGTCAAAACACTTCATGTAATGGTCTTGAAACAAAAAATCCATTATGATAAAAATATTTTTTCTATAAACCTTAGGAAATGATAGCATAAATTGGAAGCATAATTTGAAATAAACTAAACATAATGGTCACCAAGTTGTTAAAACACTTGAACTGATTTCTCCAAAAGTCATGGAATGAAAACTCCATTATTAAAAAATCATTAAAAAAAAAACCCTAAAAAATAATTTTTATAAAATATGAAAGATTATGTCAAATCCTCCTAGTCTTGTGATTGTCCATGCGCAAATATGTAACAACATTAACATCATTTCGGAATAAAAAATTGAGTGGCCAACACTTTTTTTTCCCCTTTAAAATTGCAAACGATGTTGTGTAGTTTATAAACAATAATCCAAGTCAATTACAAACAAAAGTTAATACTAAAAACAAGGGCATATGAAAATATATAACCATGTAAAAAAATATGCTTAAAAAAATGATTTAATGTTGCAACCTTAACCTTAAGCTTGCGACTAAAGTAAAGGCTTGCAAGGGTGCGGGCCAAGAGAGAAGCCCATGAATCACATTTCATGCTCCCGGAAGTGTAGGAGAATGTGAGTGAATGACCCCTCACACTCCCAAGTGAGCTCCCACTTTGGGAGTTGAAGTCCCAATGGACTCCCAAATTTTTAGAGAGCGATTGCAGGGGTTAAAACCCATTGGATTGAGAAGTTCCTTGTATTTTGGAAATTTTTTGGAACGTAGATGTCTAAAATGGGCTCGCATGACCCATTTGAATACTTTAAACACAAGTTATGGCCAAAAGAAGGGTCGAGAGTCAAACCGACAATTTGATTCCCAACCACTAAAAGTCAGGAATCGCCCCAATTTTTTTGCATGCAGGTGGCATGTCACATACCATTAGAAATCTCTTGATAAGGGCTACAACTTTGATTTAAATCTCATTTCAATCGGAGGTTTACATGCAAAGTTATGGGCCCCCAAAGTCATAGGAGTCCCAACTTTGAGAATTTCAAAACTCCCACTTGGGAGTCCCGAGACAAAATGACATTTGGGTGCTGGTCCCGTGGCTAGGCATAAAGTATACTATAAGGGGAAAGGTGATGGCTTCCCCCAAGTCTAGGCCATGGTGAATTTTGTGAGTCCATGTTTGTTCGTGGCTCGTCCCTACACCAAAGGTGTTTTAGCCACACACTAACCAACCTATTGTTTGGTTTGTGCAGGTCCATGTGAGTAAGTGACTTGCTTTTCAATCTTCTTAGTCCCATCGCAGAGCTCCAGCACGCCCTTTTACCTTCGAAATGTTGCGAGCCAGGGAGCACACCTTAACTCCTTCTCCTTTCGTTGTTTTCACCTTTGGACTTGTAGTGAGTCCATCAAGGAGCTTGGGGGTGCGTCATTTACAAAATAAGAATATAATGAAATAAAATGATTTAAAATACTTAATACCTAAAGAGGGTAGGACATTGCAAACATCACCATTATCACTACCCATTTACTGGAAAAACCAATAATAATTCTTCAAGGATGAACTTAATCGAAGCTTAGAATACTTGATTATAAAATCATAATGAACTTGAACCACTTTGGCCAATGGCAATCCAACCAAGGGTGGCCACAAAAGAGATGCAAGGTCCAACCATTGCACCTTGTTTTTCAGCAGCATTTGTCCCCTCAATGATTCAAAATAAAGACCATTCCATTTGGAATTTCGCAATGCCTTACTAGGTTCAAAAGCAATGAATAATGTTTGATACTCCTTCCATAAGGTAGTCCACAACAACCATAAATAAATGCATTTCAAATCCTTTAAATAATAATGGGACCTGGGTGATATTTGACTAACCATCTTAGACCATTGTTCACGTCCCCAAATGAAAATGAATTGATCCATGAAATTTTTAGGCATGAGCATTGGAAGAACCTCTAGCACATCCTCAAGTTTCATACAAGATCAAATTGTGATGTTAAACTTTTCAAATGCCTTTGTAAGAAAATCTTCCACTCTAGCTTTAAATTCCACTTTAGCCTTGTCAACATTTCTTTCAAATACTTTAACATTCCCTTGCAGAACAACCGAAGGTGGGAAATAACACAACACAACATTGATGCTGAAAATCAACAATTTTTTTAATCTAAGAGGTGATGAATGTACACACAAACATGTTGAACTGCCTTTGGTTGTTACTATAGGGCCTGAATGCACATTTAACTAAAACAACAACAAAATTTCTCAACAAAAAAAATTACACTTTCATGAGATGATAATGTGTTATCCAAATTAAAATAATTAATTCATGTGTTAAAAATATTAATTAATTTTTTGGGTAAATATGAAATACCAAAAAACATAATTATATCCATTGGCCACCAGGCGACACAATGATACTAGAAAAAAAGGAAACAAAAGAAGGGAGATATTCAACTACATGCACAAGGTGCTTGGTGGCCACTAGGCCACATGTGAACAAAATTGTGGAACAAATTATGGCAACCTAGAAACATGTTTAAGAAATCAACAATTTTCAAATGAGAAGGTCCAATCTACATTTGAAAATAACCAAATCATATGAACAAATACATTAAATTGGACTAGAGCCAATAACCTTGAAATTCTTTTTAATGAAAACAAAACATCCACCCATGTTCATTCAAAATATTAAACTATTCATGCACACCAATCTAACAATAAATCAATTAATGTTTCACCTCTTTTCATTTACAAAATTCGATTTAACTTTGTTACAAAGAATTTCATTGCATTTCGCAGAATAATGAACATTCAATTTTTCATATTGGGATCACTAGGAGGCACATTCATAATGTTACTAAAATGATTCAATTCTACAAATTTATAAACTTGCATTTTGGATGAATGTAATGATTCCAAGTATGGGAGTATAATGCCAAGCAAGTAATTATCATCAATGTGAAACTTGTAAAAAGTCTCAAAGAAAATGGCACTACAAGGAATATTAAACATATTCTTGTGAGGCGTGTCACCTATTAGCAAAATATTATCAAAAGTCGTACCAAGAAAAAGATGAAAGAAATCCTTTAGGTTTTATGAAAAATAGGTTTGTCAAACTTCTATGGCAAGAAGTGATCATTTCTTAAACATAAAGTTTGGTCTAGTATTCTAGAAGTTCGAAGGAAAACACATGTTTTCTTGGCGATTATGTCCAAGTGCTTCAAAAAGTTCCTTTTCATTGCCGATGACCATATGTACATTGTGAATTTTTTTACACAAGCAAAAAAGAACTCTTTCAAGCCAGGCCTCAAAACAATCAAACGGGATTTTGTTTGACCTTCACCAGTCACCACAAGAACACCATTCAAGTTGAAAATCAAATGATATTCATTCACCTCCACCGTAGGTTGAGTTTGTTCACGAGAACTAGAATGAATTCTAGTGTTTTCACGTTGAGTATCTTTAGCAAAACCAAAAGATGGTGTAAATTATTGTCCACCATCTTTAACAAAACCTAAAGTCATTGCGATTTCTTGGTGCATGTCACTTCCAACACCAAAAGTCATTGCAATTTTTTGCGAAACAAAATCCATAGGTGGATTAATTTAGAGTAAGTTGACCTCATCCAAGGCAATTGTGCAAATAATTTTGGCTAATTGCACTTGATTTTTGGCGCTCAACGACCCACATATAGAAGCCATAACCTATAATTTCAAAAATTCAAGCATATTTTAGAACAAACGATCCCAATATTTAAAAAACACAATTGAAAAAAATAAGACTCAACATGAATAGATTCATGCATTCGAAACCAAAAAGGGATTTTGAGTTCATTGGCTAGTTAGTAAAAGAGTGGCAAGAAAGTTAATATTATATGAGGTCCTCCCCTGAATACATTGCAAAATTCAATATTTAACACAATTCCAAATAAGGAATTGTATGGCTACACAACCTCCATACAATATTTTTAACACATCATTAAATTAAATTTTGAAGCATATTATCAAATTTAGCTTTAACTCAATTATAAGCAATTGTTTCACACGATGTGACAGGAAGAAGAGTTAAAGTGTTTGCCATAGGAATTAAAAAGTTGTCGAAACTCAATATCTACCCTAGTGATTTGCCACATTGTACCAAAAGGTTTGTGTTGCATAAATGTAAACACATACTTGCTTGTGGAATGAAGAGCCTCCAAATAAGGAAGGACTTCACCCATTAGGTATTTCAGAGAACGTCTACCTTACCATTCCATTTTTCAACTAACATGACATTTTGTATTGGGCTTTTCATCGTCCTTTCAAGATTGTGGTCTACAAGGATGGTGTTTCCAATCTACATACCTAAGACTTTATCAAAGAAATTTGTGAGGCATTTATGGAAAATGGTGGTCTTGGGCTTGTAAAAAAAAAAGTGGTCATTCTTCCAATAAAGTTCATAACCAAAAATCCACAAAACATAAAAATTAAAATCTATATATTTTCTCATTCCATTTAAGAAGATTGGAATCTTTTAAGGCTTACAATTAGTCCAAATATACACTACAAATTATTGAAGACACCTTTGCATGAATTCTAGCAAGTTTGGTCTAGGAATAACATAAGGATTTGCCGACAAATTTTTATACCATTCAACAAGAGATAAAATGCAAGGTTTAAAAGATTGTCCTTGTCTTGCAAGAACTCCCCTCAAGCCGAAGACAACATGAAAGGGACTCACCTCCAAGGGCTTTAGAGGATCATGACAATAATATCATGGTTTGACATCCATGGGCATCGTGTCTTCATCACTAGGTTGACTAAAGTGGACATCCATTGATACCATTGAAACATCACCTATAAATAGCAAGGGTAGATCAAGTAGTAATTCCATGTACACTCCATGCAAAGAATCATAAATGAAAATAGTCCAGAGAAGAAGAGAATTCACCATTGAATATAATGTCACTTCCTTGACATTCCTAAGAGAAAAAATCAAAAGTTTATCCACAAGTAAGGTAAAATTATGCAACCCACACAACACCACAATTAGTAAACACTAATCTCACTAACTATCACCTTGCAACTACTAGGTGATAGTTGAAGGCCCCCCATTAATTATCTCTTTGCAACTGCTAAGTAATTATGGGTGAAAGCCACCTTATTATCATTTAGCAACCACCGGGCAATTATGGGTGAAAGGCACCTTACTATCACTTGGTAGCCGTCAAGCTATAGGACGTGAAAGGCATGTTATGGCCACCAAGCTATAGTAATGCACCTTTCAACCACAATTAATTATTGGGTTTTATAATTGGCCAAATTAATTATGGTTAAATGCATTAAAGAAAAATAATTAATATGTTAAAAATAAATATAGCTAACTCAGTTATGCTTATAATGACCATGGTTAAATTCATTATGGCAAAACCAACAATGGCCCAACTAATAATGGTTAAACTAACTATGTTAAATTAATTATCATGGCTAAACTTACTGAGACTAAACCAACTATTGTTAAATTGACCATGGTTAGATAGATCATATATATAATTAAAGAATAATTCATTTGGTCATGATTCATTTAATTATGATTAACTAACTTTTACATTTTCCAACTTTTTTCAATTGGTCAAACATAATAAAAATGTTACATGTAGTCCCAAGATACCCAACTAGTATTGGAATTTGTAATAGGTTTTTTTGATTAGGCCATTGGCCATTTTGACTTAACCTATTTAGTTAACCCTATTGATTGAATATAATAGGTGACCTTATTGACTAGGGCACTTGTTAATTTGACTAGATTGGGTGGTTTTATTAATTAAGCCAGTAACTTTTAAGTTTAATTTAACTAAATTCGATTTGACTAATTGTCAAATCGGTCATTTTAGTTAAATTGATTACTCAAAAAATACTCATTGTCATTCAAGCCCTTAGCTTCTAGTAAAATATATATATCCTTTAGTAAAAAAGACCCATCTAATCAACTTAGTTCGTTTGAAAAAATAAGAATTATAGTAGTGTAAACCATTGGTGGTTATCTTAATGGTGGTTATTGATGGCTATTCTATTAATGGCTATTAGTGGTTATTATTAATTATTTTATTAATGGATATTGATGGTTATTGGTGGTTATTTTTTGTTACTTTAAGTTATATTATGACTATTGGTGGTTATTATATTATAAACTATTATTGAATATTCTAGGCTATATTATTATAGGTTATTGATGGTTATTTTATTGATGGTTATTCTAAATTATTTTTCATAGGCTATTATTAGTTATTATATGTTATATCACCTTAGGTCATTATATTTTATTTCAGATTATTTTAAATTGTTATACCTAGGATAAAATAACTTATAATAACATGAAGTAGTATGATCTTGAATAACTTAAAATATAACTTGAAATAACATATATTAAATAAAAATAAAAATAACTTCCATTATAGCCTAAGGTTAGTTGAATAATTTAATTAAAAATAATTAAAAATAAAAAAACATATAATTAGTTAATTATGATAATTTAAGGTAGAATATCATGTAATAATTTAAGGTGTAATAATTTATAATAACCTATAATAACTTAAGATATAAGTTAAAATAACTAAGGTAGCCTAAAATAGTATAGGGTATATCATAAAGTAGCATAGGGTATTTAAAACAACAATATAAAAATAAACCTATTTATCACAATAAATTATAATAGTGAATTATGTCAACTAGTAATGAAACATGATATTTACATAGTGATATTATAATGAAATAACTTTAATTAGGGTGAAATCATTAAATTGCAGTGAACTTATTTCACTTTTAAGGTCCCATAATGATGTAGGCTAATGAACTACACCCCACTTTTATACTAATGTGTGAAGAATGGATAACATTTACAAAAGTTCAAAATGCACTATCAACCCACCACAAAAAATTTAATTTACAACAATGATGAAACCAAAGACGGAACTAGGAAAGATTGATAAACATTACATAAACTATGGATGAAACAACCACAATGTGGAAACATGTAAAGTCAAGAAGAAGGAAGAACCCACTATAACATCAATAAAGGTTACCAATCAACTTCAAAAAGGTTAGAAGAATAACTTGTATGCTTGCCACATTTGTGGTTTAAATGGGTGCATATGATGACAAATTATCCCAAGTTTGTAGACATGTAGAAAATGTTCTAAAGGGAAAATGCATCAAGTTCAGAATGGAAAGTGGTTATCAAGGTCAAGATAATCACTACAAATGTGAATGTAATAAACGTCAATGTTGCTACAAGAAACAAAATCAGAGAAGAGCAAGTGTTCTAGGAAAAAGAACCAAGGAAGAATAAAAATATTGTAGATTAAGAAAAGGAGCATACATTGAAGAAGATAATGGTAGAGACAATTCAACAATTGCAAAAGGCACAAGTTATTGTGAAGGATCTTCTACATCATCAATACAGGGATGGAACACAATGTGGTTGGGTATGCGACATCTTCTATAAAACCTTAAAAACCTTAGGAATCTATAGTTTCCCAAAATAAACTAAAATTGATAGAAGAGATATTTCAAGATATTAGTATATAGATGTTAGAAACTAATTATACTTTGAACTTGAGATAATTATTAAAAACGACTCCCGAGTTCAAAAAATATTTATGGTAGAAAAGGAAACCTAACAAACCATAGGTTGTAATTAAAACAATAATAGAAGAAATAGTACCATATGTAGTACTAGAAGTAGCAACAATGGTAGTCACTATTGATAACCATATGGTAATTTTAAAAATACAAATTAGAAAAAGCACACTAGAGAGGACGTTTTGTTAAATGGAGGGTTTGGGGTTAATATCAATATAGAACAGTTGAGATTGAGGTTAGGGTTGCCTAAGCCTAAACCCACACCATATAATCCGAGGATGGCAAATCAAACCATTACAAGATATATGTTCACAACATATCTTATGTTACTACGTTCACTATATTATAGAATAGTGTGATAGACGCTAGTTATTCCATGCTGATAACATTACTACAATTCATGGTTTTTTCAACTAGGTTTTTTAGTCAAAAAATACCCAAAAGTGACAGGTGTAAAAAAAACTACCTTGTCAATATGGACAAGTCGTTTTATACATGTCTAGCACAATTAGGTAGTCAAATTAAACCTTGTCATTTTGATTAGCAGAGTGATTGACAAAATGACTAACTATTTCATTAATTATTTGATTGGTGGATAGTGGACCATTTAACTGGGTCAATTTTATACCTAAATTAAAATCATTTTTTAGATTATTATTTTTTAAATTAATTGGTAGGTAGGTAGGTAGGTAAGTAAGTAAGTAAGTAGGTAGTAAATAGGTCTAGGTAGGTAAAAAAAAAACACTTAAGTAGGTAGGTGCCTAACCTAGCCTACATGACCTACTTAAACCTAACTTAACCTAGCCTTCTCAACATGCACATAGATTGTAAGTGTAAGGAATCGAACCCCAAACCTTCCATGTGATAAACCAAGTCCTTGTTAGTGGACTACACCATCAAAGATGTTCAATTTATATCAAGTTTTTTATTTCACATGTTCATTTCACATCATTAAACATATTGGTTAAACCTAGGTCACAACTAGTGACTAAATTTTATGATGTAAAATAATGGCTAGACCTAATGGCTAAACTCAATGGCTAAACCTAATGGTTAAATTCAATGATTTAAAGTAATAGTTAAACCCAATGGCTAAACTTCATGACTTAAAATAATAGTTAAACTTAATGGCTAAACTCAATGATTTAAAGTAATGGTTTAACCTAATGGTTAAACTTAACAACTTAAACTACTGGCTAAATTTAATGGCTAAACTTAATGACTTAAAATAATGTCTAAACCTAATAGCTAAATTGAATGACTTAAACTATTAACTAAACCTAGTGACTAAACTTCATGACTTAAAATAATGGTTAAATTTCATGACATAAAATAATGGCTAAACCAAGTGGCTAAACTTAATTGTTTAAAGTAATGCTTAAACCTAGTGGCTAAACTTGGTGACTTAAAATAATGCATAAACCTAATGGTTAAATTCAATGACTTAAAATAATGATTAAACTTTATGGCTTAAAGTAATGACTAAATCTAGTGGCTAAATTCAATGGCTTAAACTATTAGCTAAACCTAATGGCTAAATTTAGTGGCTTAAAGTAATGGTTAAACCTAATGGTTAAATTCAATGACTTAAATTATTGGTTAAACTTAGAGGTTAAATTCAATGACTTAAAATAATGTTTAAAATTAATGGCTAAACTCAATGACTTAAAATAATGTCTAAATTTAATGGCTAAACTCAATGACTTAAAATAATGGTTAAATTTAATGGTTTAAAATAATGGCTAAACCTAATGGTTAAACTTAGTGATTAAAATATTGGTTAAACCTAGTGTTTAAATTCAATGATTTAAACTAATGGCTAAACCTAGTGGTTAAATTCAATGATTTAAACTAATGGCTAAACTTAGTGGCTAAACTCAATGATTTAAAATAATTATTAAACCCAATGGCTAAACTTAGTGGCTTAAAGTAATGGTTAAATCTAATGGCTAAATTTAATGATTTAAAGTAATGGTTAAACTTAATGGTTCAATTTAATGACTTAAAATAATTGCTAAACTTAGTGGCTAAACTTAGTGATTTAAAGTAATGGTTAAACATACTAGCTAAACATAGTGGCTAAATTTAATAACTTAAAGTAATTTGGCTAAACATAGAGGTTAAACTTAGTGACTTAAAGTAATAACTATACATAATGGTTAAATCTAATGGTTAAACTTAATTATTTAAAGTAATGGCTAAACCTAATGGCTAAATTTAATGATTTAAAATAATAGTTAAACTTAGTGGTCAAACTTAATGACTTAAAATAATGGCTAAACCTTGATTAAACCTAACGAATAAATTAAATGGCCAAACATAGTGCCTAAACCTAGGCTATATTTAATGGATATACTTAGTGGTTAAATTCAAGTTATACTTATTGGCCAAACTTAATAATTCAACTTAAGTTAAAATTGGTGCCAAAATCTAATAGCTAAACATAATGGTTAAATTTAGTGGTTAAATTTAAATTAAATTTGATGGCTAAATTTTGGTTAAATTTTGGCTAAACCTTATGGTTACACTTAGTGGTTAAAGTTAAGTAGGTAAGTGGGTGGATAGGTAAATATGTAGGTCATATGAAGGTGAAAAACATAGGTAGGTATATAGGTAGGTAAATAGGTGGAAGGTATAAGTAAATTGGTTGGTAGGTAAATAATAAATAGGTGGGTGGGTGGGTAATAGATAGGCAAATAATTAACTAAATAAATAAGTGGATGAATAAGTAAGAGGTAAATACATAAGGTAGTAGACCATGTCATATTTGGTTAAGGATCATTGGCCATTGTGACTAAGTGTTCAACTTGACTAAAAGTCATTGGTCATTTTGACTAAGGATCATTGGCCATTTTGATTAAGGATAATTAGCCATTTTGACTAAATGTTCAACTTGACTAAGGACCATTAGTCATTTTGACTATAAATATTTCGTTATTTTGATTAATTGTTCAATTTGACTAAAGACCATTAGCCATTTTGACTAAGGTTGTATAACTTGATTATGTACATATATAATCAAATGAACCACTACAGTCAAATTGATATGTCAACACATACATGTGTCATTCAAGCCCCTGGCCTTTAGTCAAAATGTACATGTCTATTAATCAAAATGACAAGTTAGTCAATTTGAACCTCTTAAAAAACTATGATTTGTAGTAGTGTAAAGAGACCATGATTGAAGGATGCTAGAATAGCCCATGATTGGGATAACAACATAGTGATAATTCAAAGGAATGGTACGGTTAGAATTATAGTAGTGACGAACCACTTGGGAATAAAAATGAAACAATTGGAAATGTTGTTATGTTATGATTATTAGAATGGTATCACATATGAAGAGGAGGATATCATATTTCCTATAGAGCCATAATTTTTTTCCATAAGTACTATTAGTCTATTAGAAAAAAATTAGTTTGTAGAACCACAAAGTTTTACCCACACAAATACTAAAGTTCACAATCATAACATAGAAAGGAATAGTATAAATTCATTTCAGTAGAGGGAGAAACTACAAACATATATGAGCCAAGAGTTGTTTTAAAAGATAAAATATATTCTAAGACCTCTATAAACAATAGCCATGGAATGTTCAAATTAACAAAACTCCAGCCAAGGTCAAGGCTTAAGAGTTGTAAATAGTAAGTTGGAAATTCACAAAAGAACAATAGTTAACAAAATTGAATATGGGGACTCAAGTAGAACTGCAAATGGTGAAGGTAAATTCAAATTTAAAACCAAAGAAGGTGCTGGAGTTGGAGGAATTATTATGGAAGTACAACGATGTTTTTGCTTGGACGTACAAAGATTTGAAAGGCATTCCACCAAAGTTAGCTTAACACCAAATTGAATTGGATACAACCATACCACTAGCACATCATGCCAAGTATAGACTAAATACAAATTATGCAATAGTAGTTAAGCAAAATATTGATAAATTGCTAGCAGCAAATTTCATACAACCTATGGAAGAGTCTATTTGGTTGTCATCGATTATTGTAATACCAAAGAAGAATGGGAAGCTCATAATCTATGTAGACTTCATAAAGTTGATTGCAACAACCAAGGACCCTTTCCCATGATTACCATAAATATAGATGAAGATTGAACACATTGGAAGGGTGTGAAGCATCTTCATTTTTAGATGGATATTTTAGATACCATTAGATTTATATAGCACTAAAGGACAAATATAAGACAAGGTTTGTCACAGATTGGGGAACTTTCATTTGTAGAGTAATGCCTTTTGGAGTAAAAATGGACCTTCAACATTTTAAAAAATTGTGACAAAAACAATTAGAGAATATTTGGATACTTTTATGAAGATTTTTCTAGATGATTTTATTGTTTACAATGACATGGATATTCATTTGCAAAAGCTCATATTATGCTTTCAAAAGTGTAAGGAATATAACATCAATATAAATTCAAAGAAATGCGCTTTTATGGTATTTTCTAAAGTAATTATTGGATTTATTGTTTCAAAGGAAGCCAAACTACTTAATCCAAAGAAAATATAGGTGATAGTGAACATGCTTGTACCATAGAATTCACAACAAATTCAAGTGTTCAATGGCATGGCATAATTTTACATATTGTTTATCAAGAATTTTATAGTGATCATGGCTCCAATTACGAAGCTCACAAGGAAGACAAAAAAAATTGTGGATGGAGGAATGTTAGAAAGCTTGGGAGTTAATAAAACATAAATATATTGAATCATCGATTTTAATACAACTAAAGTGGGACATAGAGTTCCATGTTCACACAAATGCATCATTATTGGCCATGGGGGCTTTACTAGCATAGAATATCATAAGGAAGAATGATCAACCAATAGTATATGCTTCAAGATTATTTAATAGTGTAGAACATAATTATAGTACCATGTAAAGAGAAGCCTTAGTTATGGTTTTTGCATTGCATAAGTTTAGGCATTATTTGTTGGGAAATAAGTTTGTGTTTTATGTTGATCATATGGCTTTAGTTTACTTGGTAAACAAACCAAAGGTTTTAAGGAAAATAACTAGGTGGTTACTATTGTTTCTAGAGCATGATTTCATGGTAGAATACAAGCTAGACAAGAACAATGTAATTACAGATGTTTTGTGCAAATCGCCTGATGTCATAGAAGCTTCAAGAATCCCATAATAAATCATAGATGCTAGTTTATTTTTCACAAAACTATATTGGTTAAATGATGTCAAAATATTTTTACATACAAAACATATGGAATAATCTTTATCAACAAGGCACAAACAATGGCTAGTCAAGAGGGATGTTCACCCTTTATAATGAAGAATGATGTTTTATATAGAATGGGGCAAGACAATAGATTGAACATGTGTTTGTCAACCATAGAAGCTCAAAAGGTGATGAAGGAGTTGCATGAGGGAACAACATGAGGGCACTTTGCAACTGAGATCACATAGAAGAAAATTTTAGATGTAGTGTATTGTTGGCCCATAATGTATAGAAATGTTAATAATTTTTGCAAATTGTGTGTGCATGTCAGCACACTAGAAGGTTGGCTACATAAAGTTTGGCAAAATTAGTAACAAATTTTCCAAAAGAACCATTCATGAAACAAGGCTTGGATTTTGTGGGACCAATTAAACTAGTAAGAAGGTATACAAAAAATAAATACATATTGGTGGCCATAAATTATGTAACCAAATGGGTGGAGGCTAGAATGTTAAAGACAAACACTATAATAATAACAACAAAATTTTTGTATGAATGTATTCTTACTAGGTTTGGATGTCCACTAACTATAGTCACAAATCAAGGGGTGCATTTTACAAATGATGTTATAAAACATTTGATAGATCATTTTTTATTAAAACATGTCAATTCTATAACTTATTACTAACAGGGGAATGGTCAAGTAAAGTCCACTAACAAGGTATTGGGAACATTATTTACTAAGGTAGTTAGTGAAAATAAAACATATTAGGATGAACATTTACCCACAATCCTTTTTTTTTATAGAACAACATACAAGGTAGCTACAAGGTATACACCATATCAACTTGTTTATGGGTTACATCCTTTAATGCCTACAAAATAAATTATGCTAGTCATTAGTAGCAACCACAAAGAAGGAAATCTGAAGAAAGTTTTAACATTTAAAGTGTTAAAGTTAAAGAAACTATAAGAGGACAAACTACAATTTGAGGTTAAGTTAGGAACTCAATAGTGGAATAGGGATTTGTAAAATCAATAGAAAAATATAGAGAAACAATTCAAGTTTGGTGATTTGTTATGTCGTTTCCAAAAGGGAATAAATCACATTTGGGGAAGTTCACTAAAAACTAGTTTAGATTATACAAGGTAAATACATGTTACTTAACAATATAATCTTATTGGTGGCATTAACTAACTTTGAACTTAACCTTGTGTTAGTAAATATTAACAAGCTAAAACCATACCAATTTATTGCATATGAGGTGCAATTTTTTGAGATATAGAAACCAGTTTATTCGGAGGAACCATAAACCATAGATCAACAATGAAGAGGAGTCCATGAAGATAATGATATAGATGAAGATGAGGATGATGAAATAACGCCACAACGACCACAAGATTAATAATGGCAACTTGGTGATTAGGACCATAGATAAATATGATGATTCACCAGCAAAATTAGTTGATTCAACTGATAAATTGAATGATGATATGATTAAATCAGAGTAGATTACAACACA
>Ga0209611_10001816_pt1 | contig 37107 bp, 34 predicted proteins | sample S1TSphgellanicum_3_FD_187693 | JGI IMG/M metagenome (GOLD analysis project Ga0209611, IMG submission 187693) | Host-associated microbial communities from peat moss isolated from Minnesota, USA - S1T2_Fc - Sphagnum magellanicum MG (SPAdes) (version 2) | ecosystem: Host-associated > Plants > Peat...
CCCCCCCACTGACCTACTCACCTATATATTTAAATTAAAACTAGACTCTTCCCCATCTACCTATTCACTTAAATTTGCTACTCTCATCCCCACCCACCTACCCACCCCCTATCTATTTATCTACCTACCTGCCCTTCAACCTTCCTACTTACCAACACTTTAAGTAGGTACTTACCAAACCCCACCTACATGGCTACACCTACATACTTGGTTGTCACTCCAATAGACCCCCAACGGTTGACAAAAATGAGGAAAAAATAAAATAAAGGTATTGCAAGTTCTGTTCATATGTTTTCCACGATGGGGTTAATGCAAACCGAATGAATAATCAATCAAAAAGTGTTTTCCACGATGAGGGTATTGCAAACCAAGTGGATATTCAAAGCAATATGAAACACCAATTCAATTTAAATGCATTTAATGCATGTTGTACTTAGGTTCATAAAGCAAAATGTTTAATGAACATGCAATACCCTGCTCTAGGTATCTTTGAAATAGTTTGGGCTCCATATCATATATTTTGAAACTTGGAAAAGTATTACATAGCCTTAACAAACCCTAAAAGGAACAAAATACTCTAATTGGGATACATCGTAAACACCATGGGCTGAATTATTTTGGTCCAAGCTATTAATGGGGTATTATTCATGCCCAAAAGGATTCAATGAACATGCAATACCCCTTTCAGGGTATGCTAAAAAACATTTTGCTCCATAACATATCATTTGAAACGTGAAGGGGTATAATGTAACCCTACCAAAACCTACAAGGAAACCAATACCTTCATTAAGGTATTATGTAATTAAACACCATGGGTCTATGCTATTGGAGGGGGATTGCTTATGCCCAAAAATACTCAATACACCTACTATACCCTCATAAGGTATCCCAAAAATACATAGGGCTCCATAACATATCTTTTAAAACTTGGAAGGGTATTGCATAGCCATACCAAAACCATATTCGCATCACATTATGATAATATCCTAAACCATGAAACAAAAGGATTTTAAAAAAATATTTATTCCATGTTAATATATCATGCGCTACATATTGATTCAAGTAAATGAAAATATTGCAAAATTGGTCACATTGATGGTAAAAGACTTTAACAAAGTTTAAAAATTTAATTGCAATACACGTATCATATTGTGATTATTCATTAATTATGAAACATAAGAATATTTTTTAAATACTTGATTCCCCCCCATATATCATGAAATTCATGTTTTCAAAACTATTTGTTCACCTTACAATATTATTTAACATATATATAAATGAATGTAATGCCAAATTGATCACATTGATGGTACAAGGGTTCAAGGTTTATGTAAAATTTACTACTTAATGTTAGAATTCATTATTTTTCAAAATTTAAAAATAAAAAGTTCATGCTTAACATTTCTACAATGATGTACATATTTATGTTTTTCCCTCTTAAAGTTGTAAACTCATTTCCAAAAAAAAAAAAACATAATTTTTTTAATTTAATAAGATTTTACTGCCTGTTTTTAAAAATTAATTAGAGCACATGATTATCTATTTTTATTAATGGTTCACATGATAATAAAAAATGATTTCTCCCATATATTAATCCTATCTATGATTGAAAATTTATTCTAAATTTTTCTAACATATAAGAAATAATTTATAACATAAAATAATTATATAATAGGTTGGTAATATTTTATAAATATATAGGGAACACAAGTTCTTATGTTAATTTTATTTTCTATGATTTATAATATTGGCTTAAATATTGGTCTACATATACTTTTATTTATAACATATTGAGTAATACATTATATATATTTAATAATATGATGGAATTATATTGTTGATTGATTTTAATACATATAATATCTTTTATATTTATTTTAAATAGGATAATAATTGGTTAAATTATATATTAAATTTAAATTATAAATATAAACCCATGGTTATGTATAATGCAAATTTTTTTATAAACTTTATTTCGAATGAGAATTTTAAAATTCCAAAATATAAGTTATTGTATATTTTATTAATGCATGTAATTGAATATTATTTCTATGTAAATTGAAATAATTTAATTGAAGTTTGAAATATAAATTATTAATATTATGTAAGTTTAGTCCCTATAAATTAATTCTATGTAAGTTTTAGTTCACACTGTACTAAATGATGATATACTTAGTTTATTAATGTGTGAAATTATATATTTTATGCATTTCTAGAGATATAATATTTGCATAATTATTTTAACTTGGTATAAATTTTAATTAAACATTAGTATATAGTTGAAAAATGTTCTCAAACCCATAAACAACAAAAATTGTTTAATATACCAATGAAAAATGGTTAATATATGTAAATGAAGGTATTGCAAAATTAGCCACATTGTTAGTGTAAGGTAAGCATGAACAAAGTTTAAAAGTGTAATTAAAATACATTCATTGTGTTATGATAATGTCATTAACCATGAAATAAATGATTTTTTTTACACATACATATTCCATGTTCAATATATCATGCCATGTCCATAGTATCACAAGTAAATAAGGGTATTGCAAAATATATGATACAAATAAGGATGTGAGTTTGGGATTTGGTTTGATGACCATGAAAGCAACAATAAATATCCTCAGGTTATGAACCAAAATATGAACTAATAATTTTAGCTATGACACAACCCTATGAACTTCCCAAACACATACATCACCCTCCTTAAGGTGGTATGTAAGAGTAAAATATTTCCACCCACCACCATTTATATACATATGATGTTTATGCCATAGGGCTCACCATGTTTTACCTACAATGTCCATTAAGGTGACTATTGCATTTGTCTTTGGGAAATGTTCATTTGAAGATTTTGTTGGCATTCCTTGCACCAACATACAAAACATTCTTCCTACCAACCAAAACATTTATTAGCCATCCCATTTTTCTAAAAAAACATGAAGTTCAATAAATTCCAACTGTTTATATTTCTACAATTAGAAGGCTTAACATTACATGCCTAAATACCATGAAATAATGGACTATGGGGGGCAAGGTTTAATTTAATTGAAACATTTACAAATGAGAAATTTTTCTGGACATATGATGGTTTCATAACCACAAGCACACATGGTTTATTGCTATCTATTTTAAAAGCATGAACAACATCAAGGGCATCATATTTCTTGCCTTTTATCACATTGGGTTTTTGAAATTCATTAATTACAACCCTATTAATCAATCCATTTCCATTCTACAAAATTGTTTCCTCATGAAGTGCAAATGAATCTACAAATTTTACCAACATATTTTTCTCCATGGACACCCCTTTTTTTTGCTTGACCAAATCCATTTGTAACACCGTATGTAATAATGCCAACATTTGAAACAATGTCACTATTACACTTCTTCTGCCTTCCCAACCATTGCATTTTTTTACTCATTTAGAAACCCATAATACTATCCCACCACAATTCCCCTTGCATTACATGCATGTCATTATGTTTGTTATAATCTACTATTACTTCTAGTTTTGCTAAGTCCCTGAACTTTTCTTCTAGTCTACAACAAATTATCCCTTTTTATTCCCCATGTTCATTAGACTCCGAAGCCCATTGCTCCTTTCTCTCTTCATTTGTTACTCATTGAACAAGCCTCTAATTGGGTTCATTTTTATTGTGTTGTTTTTGACTACTATAACTCCTTTTGTCATAGAATCCTTATTGTAGTAATTTTCTAAAGTGTCCTATTGTTCCATATGAAATACAAGTGTATTTCAACTTGCTATTCTTTTTCATATTGTGCAGGGCCTTCATTTGATCAAGGGGCCATGAAGTGGTCAAACCTATTACACATCCATTTGTAGAGAATCTATTTTGAACGTCATGTTCTAAGCTACATCTAGTCCCACTGTCTAAAAATACATGATCATTTGAATGTGTTATGCTTTCATTGTGGAATAACACCTCCTCCTCCTCATCCTTCACATTGTACAACTCCTTGCTCTATAGAGTGCCATAAGCTTTACCAATGTCCTTTTTAGAGCTTCTTTTGCTTTGCCCTAACTATGGCAAACCTAGCAAGAAGTACCCACATTGATGTTTGCATGTAGGATGATGGTAGCCTAGATGAAGCATTAGTTGGCTTCTTTGCTTCACTTGTGGCCCAACAAATCCTTATTGTTTGAGCTAAATGGTGACATTGATCTATTTTGTCAACTAGGGTTTCCCATCACATTTGGCTTTTAGATTAATTCTCACAAAGTGTCCCCCCCCCCCACTAGCTAATGGGTCAAACCAAAGGTTACAACGAAGTAGAAAATTAAAATGTGGTTTTGAAAACTTGTAATGTTATAGTAATTCCCAAATCCTTTCCACCAAAAGATATAATAATATCTCCTACTTGGATACCACAAGGTTATGTCCATGTTTTAATTCATCTATGACTTTCATATCCAAGATTGTATTAACATTTGCATGTTCTCCTCCTCCATATGTTTTACTAACATTAGAATGGCATGCCAACATAAAAGCTCCATTTTCATGCATCCTAGTTCTAGGTGGTTTTGCTTTCTTAGATGCCCCTAATTTAATGATGTCATCATCCTACCCTAATTGAATACAATGAAGTTATTGTCTTTGTCCCTTGCTTGATAAACCTCTAGGGATTATTTTTTCACAACCAAATTCATCAAAGATATGAACAACAAAACAATCATTGGTGACAAGAGTAAACACTAAATGTTCCCCCTTCTTCAAGCAATGGTCCATTGCAAATGCTTTCCAACCATCATAAAATCCTCCATTGCATAAGGTCATTTGCCATTCACATCCATTGTCTCTTTTTCGCAAAATCAGGACCTTTTGCATTACTAAACTATGTTGCTTGGGTGCATGGTCAAGGAAACAAAAAAAGTAGTCCATTCAAAATGCAGTTTAAAAATGACAAAATTTTCAAGATAAACACATGAAAGTAGATTAAAAAATTGTGTAAGTAGAAATATGAAAAAACATGGCCTTCCATTTAGTTTATGGTAAGTTGAATACCAAATTTGAATTTTTTTAATATCATAAATAAGGTGAGAGGTAGATTTGAATATGATTGGGTCAATTTGGTGTTCAAACCTATTTTTACATTAGAAATTTTATGTATTATGATTACAACATGCATAATTTTATAATACACAAGTATTTTTTAAGGCCTTCAAAACTTGAAAGTAAAAAATGTTCAATATTTCATCTATTTGCAACCCGTTATGTAAGATCAGATAATATATGCAATTTTGAAAAATCTACTTAAATCTACATGAAAATGTTCATCTTTCAAATTCTATATTATTAAAGTGAAAGTTTATCTTCATATTAATTGTTGAATAAAATAATATTTCTACTTTTAATGCATAAAAAAAATAATTGTCTAATAATTTTTTGTGACAAAAAACATTTTTGTCTACTTGATCATGCTTACACCCACCTCCAAAATGCAATTGGAATTTCCTACAACACAACAATGCATTCATTCACTAATGAATATTGTCAAGCAAGCCATAGGCATCATTCATCAACCATGGCATCAACAAAATCATCTTCCTTGTTGTTTTCTCATTTTTTGGAACAAGAAAAAATCTTTTAGTAAAAACCTTGACTTCTTTCAATAAGGGTTTTAATTGAATTTTGAAATATAAAAACACACATAAGAAGAAGATGATGACAACAATGTGTTTGTTGTCTTCTTCACAATAGATGACAATGTTGTTGTCGTCTTTTTCGTAGCAAAAAAAACACACATAAGAAAAAAAATGATGTTGGTGTTATCATCATCTTTTTCATAGCAAAAAAAAAGCATAGAAGAAAAAAATGATGGTGCCATCATCATCTTCTTTGCAACAAAAAAAACACGCACCAAAAAAATAAATAAATGGGAGGAGAAGGGAGTTTACCTTCAAGCTCCCGATTCTGCCACCATGTTGAAGCTCCTCTTGCCTTGTGTTTCCATGTTTCTAAGCTCCCTTGCCTTGCATCTCCATGTTCTTAAGCTCCTCTTGCCTTGTGTCTCCACATTCTTAAGCTTGCTTCAAAGCTCTGAGCTACTCAAGTTGTCCTAGCTCTAGCGATGGAGGTGGGCAAGGAGGGGTTTGTAGGATGAGGGAGGTAGGTGGGTTGGTAGGAAGAAGGGTGGTAAGTAGGTTGTGGGTAGGTAGGAGCTTCCCCAAAAAAAACTTGGGGTCAGGGGTAGGGGAAAAAAAAGTGATAAAAAAACTGTCCCCAGAAAAAAAAAAAATCTAGCTGGGAAAAAAAGGACCAGAAGAAAAAAAAAAAAACTGACCCCTGGGGGACAGTTTCATCCCATCCATGAAATCCCAGAATGGGATTTTTTGGATGGTGCACTCGGGGGTGGTGGGTCACTCAAGCCAACCATTATTAGGGTTGTAAATAAACAAGATGAATTTACCATAAATGTTGAATTTTGATATCACCTTATTTTGAAACATTGCCTTTGGCAATTATATTGTAAAAAGATTTTATCATTTTGTAATGTTTAAATGTCAAATATAATATAAATCTTAGATTTAGTCTCTAATAAGGCCCACTAGTGGTTTCTTCTTCTTTTTCTTTCATATTTGTGATGTTAATAATGAATAAGTAAACATCCATAAGAATATTTACAAAATCTTGTTTTGTGCCCAATGAATTTTTTTCCAAAAAAATCTCACTTTTTAGCAATTGTGACTTTATTGAATAATATAGTAGGTTTTTTGAAGTTGACATGATTTATTATAATATAGTTTTGGGAAGTTGACATGTTGTGAGCAATTTTATTTTATTTTTCCAAATTGAAATGACTTTTGTAATATAACATGTTCTAACTGGACATGCTTTTACTTTATAAAGATGTCCAAGTTGACACGATTAATTCATCAATGAAATTACTCTTTTTGTTTACCCTTTTTGGTTTTTTCCTTTGTCATAGAGAAATGAATGAAAGTAGTAGGTGGTCATGCATGAAATTGGATGAGGAAAAAATCAGTAGCCAGGTGGGTCAACAACAAGTTGAGCCCAAAAGTAAGTTCGGCAAAACAGTGGTATAGAAGCTTCTTCACTTATATATTGTTATCCATACTATTGAAGAGGCTTTCACAATGCAAACCATAATGCAAAGGTTCAGTTTTGCATAACTCAAATCAACTTACATAGGCACTTGGAGAAGAGAGGCATTTAAACTTCAGAGGTCCATCCTCAACAAAATTTCAAAACTCAGGAAAAATAAGGGCAAAAACACAAAGGGTTGTGACTCATGAGTGTCATATAATAGTTTGATGGATGGATGACTTTAGAGTTGTTGGGGGAACTATCTCAAGGCATTCATTCAAATGTGGCCTTGAAACATCCAAGTTCAACTTTGTGTTTCCAACGCATTTCATCACTTTTTTGAAAATGATTTGATGACTTCCAAAGGCTTATTATCAACTAGAGCCATGTTTTGCCTTTTTGAGAATTGAAAGCACCCAAAACCTCCAAGTTCAAGTTTGTGTTTCAAAACACATTTCATCTTGAAAACAATTTGATGACTTTCAAAGGCTTCCCAACTAGACCAATGTTGGACATTTCGAGAGTTTTAAAACCAAGTGGGAAAGCTTGGATCTTGAATAGGAATAGCTCCCCCCCCCCTAGGCATCCACTTCTTTGTAATGCACCACCATGGTAGGGATACATGTTTTAGATAAGTGATGGATGTGCAACATGCTTGGGCCCCTATAGTTTGTGAAGTTGGTTATCACATGGTTTGAGAACAAGTTAGCACTCACTTCCCTCCCTTAGCCATTGGATCCTCTATTGACTTGTTGATATATCATTCTCTCCAAAGATGAGGTTTGCATCAAATTTTTATAACGAACTTTTTTTAATGTAACCTAAGCAATGATCATCCATAGGAAGATGCAAAAAAAAACCCTTATCAGATCCTTAGGAAGATTAAACCAAATGTGGCTAGAAACCAGATATGAATTAATTTTTAAAAAATAGCCTCCTAAATTTGTGACTCACTAAAAACCAAACATAAATTAAAATATAGGGATTCGAAAAACGCCCATTGTCATTTCTTTCCCATGATACCCAGCGGATATCTGAATGATACCTGATGGGTATCATGGAAGAAAATTGAGCTCCAAGCTTTACATTGTGCAACAGCCTTGGGCTCCAAAGTAATGGGGCCTGTGCCTCTGGCCTCAAGGGCCTCATATTTCGGGAATGCCCCCTGCCCTTAGGTGTTACCCTACACTTAAAAACATCAGCCCTAACCAGACTAGTAAGGATGGAACTGAAAGCCAAAGGCTCCCTTTAAAACCAACAACTAGAGGTAAGTTTTTGAACAAACTGTGGTTAGAAACCCTAAGATCCGGCCTGATAACCATGCAATTCCTAATACCCACACAACACTAGTGCAATAGGTCCGGTCTCCTTTAGGTATAACACATTTTGTCATTTTCATTTTTTATTGGGCAAATGACCACCACCATCTCAGGGTTGATCTTGATATACACTCCAATTGCTAGTGAAGTAAAGAGATGTGGCTCAAATAACATAAGGGGGTGAAAAAGGGTCATGTATACCATCATAGCCTAGGCTCAATTTCCATATGGACAAAAAAATTAATTAATTAAAAATTTTAATTTCATGATTTTAAATATTAAATTATTACTTATTCACCTTTGTGATACCAACATAGGAACTGTAAACACTAAGGATTTTTCATTTTTTTCATTTTTTTTCAAGAAACACAAGGGCAGGCCAACCCAGAACCGTTTCTGTGAGGTCCGAGGATCCCAAACAGGGGCTATACCACGAAGCCATTTTGAAGCTGCTCCTTAAGTTTGAGCTCCATTGGGAGTATTAAAAAACAAAGGAAGAAATGAAAAAAAATTGTTCCTTAACTAATTCACACCTGAAGAACTTTTCAGATTCTAATAAGACCTGCAAAAGAGTGGAAGGTCCTTTCCTAATGAAATTGAGATCTTTGCCGAATGGAATGGAAGGGTTCATTTATGACTCAAAAGGACATTTCTACCAACCCAAGGTGACTGAAAATGCATAGGAAATTGTTGAAAAAGTTCATTCAATCCATGGTTTCTTTTGCACATGTATTGACCTTTGATTCACGGTTCCTTTCTATCTTATATTGACTTGACTTATGAGCTCAGTGATCGGAGCTATGAAAAAACTTGGGACTTTTTTAATTTATTGTCAAGAGTGTTGTTTCAGCGAATGGGCGGGGGCAGGGGAGAGGCAATCTTGTTGTGATGTGCAGTGATTTAGTTTTTGGTTGCAAAGTGCAACCTATTTTGTGGTTGTTTTGGAAAGAACTTGGGAAAGAACTGCAATTTTCAATGTTTTTTTATTTTTTCAAAGAGCAATTTTTTTAAAAAATTGCACATATATATATATATATATATATATATATATATATATATATATATATATATATATATATATATATATATGAGCGGATTGCCAGAGACAACATTTTAACCTGATGTCAATTGCTTGCAATAACTGAATCTGCACTGCAAACCTTATGGGGTGAGTGGTAACTGGTGTTGGGTGGGTATTTGTTGTTAATAACCAGTGATTTCAATCTTTTGATTTTTTCATGATCCAAGAACTGCAGGTTCAGATATAATTCCCAAAGAACTCAAAGCACCAGCCGTTTTCATGAAAGAACCAGCAGATTTATAAGTGGATAGTCGAATTTTATTTTTTCCAATGTTTTTGAGAACCATGGTTGTGTACCAGAATGAGTTCTTTCATGGTTTTGAGAACTGCCATTATGAACCCTAGAAATTGCCCTGATAACCGCTGGGGGTAACCCAATCAACATGCCGTTGAAATTCAAATAAAGTTCTAACCCCTGTTGAATCTGCATATGTTTGCGGAGTAGATGCAGAGAAACATGGAGAAGAATTCCTGGAACACAAAGTCTTTTGTACTTTAGAAGCTTACAAAACTCTGCAACTTGTGGGTATCCAGATTCCAGATGCCTCTCTCTGCCACAAGTCGTAGTTTATTGGGCTTAAGAGCATCTCCAGCTGTGATCAGTATGTGATCCTGCAGAGTAAAATTGGATGAAGAGAAGTCAAAACATGCCAGTTTGGCTCAAGAAAATGGTTTTGTCTCAGCATAATTGTAGAATTGTGCAGTGGCTGGTAAAAGCCGCAGCAACATTGTGCACCTGCAGAAAAGAGTGCAATAAATATGATCTGACTGCTGCTCAGCGTTTCTGATTGCTCCAACATACTGATTGGTCCAGGTGGTTTGCTATGGTAGTTCCCCACCTATTTGATGTCCCAGTTTCAGTTTTATGGGTGGTGTTGAAAGAAAAGTAAATAACTAAACTTGGATGTGAAAAGTATTTGTGCAGGGTCACATACTGAGCACAGCTAGTGATGCTCTATATACTTTTATATGCTTCTGTTTTTGCATTATTGTGAGAGCACCTAGCAAATTATTCGTAGGCTCCAACTACCCCCATTTTTTCAGTGGAGAAAAAAACAAGTGACTCACACATAATGGAGATGACATCTGTAAGGATGATAAATATTCAACATTCAAAATTGGAAAAACATTCTGGTTAGCATGGTGAACCCCAAGTGGATCCTTCAGTTACGCTGGAAATCTGGAAATGTTTCTGTAGTGAACTTCACATGACCGTAAAATGTAGGGATACCAAACTTTGGCCCATTTCTTGGTGTGTCACAATGTCTGTTGTGTACCCTGAGCCAATAAATAAGCTAAAAAAGTTCAATAATGGCACAAGTAATGGTCATTTTGGAAGTAGTTGTGACAAGAGACCTTTTGTCAACCCTGTCTGTACAGGGACAAGGGTTATAAGATTAATGTAAAAAATATACACAATTATATGGGGTCTGTGGAATAGGCTTGTGCGGAAGGATGAAAAAAAAAAACCTTTATGACCAATCAGGTTATAGGATTCTATACACGCTTATTATACAGGGTTTGTGGAGTAGGGTTTCGGGTTCAAAGAAATAGCCTATGAATGAGGGGAAAAAAAAAAAAAAAACTTATATGACCGATCAGGAATTAGTGTAGAAAATATACACAAGTAACCCATGTGGGGTCTGGGGAATAGGCTTGTGTCCTAGGGGCGGGGAAATAGCCTATATGGCCAATAGATTGTTAGAATGGGAGCCTTGAATTCTTTTGAGGAGTAGACTTTTGACAAATTAACTTCAGTAAAACTGGCACTTTAGTTGTAATAATATAGCATCACAGGCTTTGTTCCTAGATGCAAAAGAAGAAAAAAAAATGTGATCAAAGAATTGGTCGTTTGAATTGCATTTAAGGCCCGCTTTACACTAGGAGTGAGGGTCCAAAAAACTCAGGGCCAGCTTTGAGCACTTTTGGGTTGCAAATTGGCCTCCCAAATTTGATGGCATCCTTTTCCCAGCCTTGGGGCCAATAAAAGGCCATAAAGTTCAGCATTTATTAGTACTTGGAGCAGCTTGAATTTTTTTTTTCTATTTCAGCATTGACTCCTAGAGTAAAGTGAAGAAAAACCTCATAAATCAAAATCAAGGATAGGAACCCATCGAACAAAAGTACAAGGCAAATAAGAACACAAGTAGACACAATCCAAAGAAAAAACGGAAACACTCAACAAATGTCATATAAAGACCCTATGCAAAGACAACTCATAGCTATGAAATGACAATCAATGATAACAAAAAAGACTTAAAACAAAAGAATTGTCATATGCCACAAATTGGCTAATAATGGAGGTGCACTAGTTACAATGTGTGGAAGATATGAGGAACCCCAACCAAGTGTAGCAACCCATCAAAAAATTGTTATGGTTTGTGCATGCTACAAGGCTATGGACATGTGTTGTCAATAGTAAGAAATAAACATCAAAGAGACTAAAGAAGATTGATGATGACATGCAATAGTGGTTGATGTACAAGCGGTCAAAAATGAATCATAACGAGAGTGAAAACACTCATATGTCTCAATAGCAAGGGGAATGAAGTCATCATTTGGTGTTTATTCAACATATGATCGTGTCTTCTACTAAACATCCATCATTGTTGCATGTGTTGTTATCGTCGATGTTCATTGCATCATATTTGTGTGAGTTGAATCAGTAATCATGATGTCCATCAAGGTCCAAAAGTTGTCTCTAATGATAAAGATATCCATTCATCATCAGGTGTGATGAGGGAAAAGGTGGGAAACCTACCTCTAAACATGTGATCCACTTTCAAAAACAATAGTTGCAATAGTATCCCAAAATGTATCATGGGCCATTGTATGTTCACTCTCGTAAAAGCACCGAAACAAATGGATATTTAAATCATCAATGACCACACCAACATCATGAAAGATGGGCAATCATAGGATGTGGTAAGCCAAGATGGATACATAGTGTTGTAAGGAAGTGGACTAAAAATAAACAAAATGTAGGTGTGGTAGGACGAGCTAATAATCAAATGTTTGCCCCTAGACCTACACATGAGTGGAAATGTGTTCGCATGATATTTGAAGGAACATTTATTAAAAGTGAAACAAACTTTTGTTCGTGTAAATGATCCCCCAAAAAAACCTATAACCAAGGATAAAACTAAACCATTAGGCTTTCAAAGAATGGGACTTGAGAGCGCATAAACTAGGATAATAAGGCTCAAGTATGTCAAAGTGCAATTTGGAACGGGGAAATGTTAATCTCAACATGTGTTATTGCATCCAGAAGAATAGGGTGATCATCCTGCTGGAAATGAATAACAAGTGCAAGAGGGACCAATGCCCAACATTGCAAGAATGAGGGGGCAACAATCCAAATTACAAAAGGGAGGCTGAACTTGTTTGAAAAAGTAAGAAAAGTGGCTTAATGATGAATTATGTGATCGATAAAACCACCAAAAGATTCCACACTAAATAACTTTTGCAACAGAGTTATGGTACGAGTATCAAACTAAGCATAATGTTGCAAAATACATGGAAATGAAAACATTGTACAAAACAAGTAATCATGGGATTAGGCATAACACAATAAGAGCATCCCAAAAGTTGTCTAAAGATCTATAAGCATAAAGAGGTTAAATATTGTCCCAAAATCTTCATGAAAAGCCTTAACCACAAATGACTCAACAAATGATTTGGATCCCACTAATGCATTTGAAATACAAAAACCCAAATTGAAAGTAAGATAACCAAAAAAAAGTGATATAAAGTGGTCCAACCCCTATGGAGACCAAACTACACATTTCATTGACTACATTGAAAGTCGCAATGCTAAAAACTCATGTTGTAATCATAAAAAAAACAAAAACCACATCTAATGTGAAACCTATTATGTGCGTATCATCCACCAATAAAATAAAAACACAAATATGGTGGGTTGTTGTGTAGGGTGAAGAACATGAAGGTGAGCCAGAACAAACAACGTTCCTCCCAATGGGTCCTTCTATCATGTACTTGATGTCAATAAAATGACTGTGAAATCCCCATGTCGAGAACCTTAAAAAAATACAATGGGGATGGTCATGCATAAAATCATCAAATGACCATGACACCAAATTGAAGGCGTTACAAATATCCATTTGTAACACCACCCAATCTTGGTGAAAATATAACATTGCTCAAATGCCATGAACCATTGTCTCACATTCCCCACTAGTCAAATACACCAAACTAATGAGGACTAAAATGTTCCGCAAAAATATCTCCAAATTAAATAGTCAATGTGCGGGCAATTAAATGATAGGTCACCTCATCAATCGTGATGGGACATATGTTTTTAAACTATTTTTGTCACGAATGCCAGTGTTATGGAGTTCGTTCATGATTTGTAAAAAACTTACACCTAACTTTTAGTTTAGTTTCAATACATTCTTAATCAATTTTTAGTTAAGTTTTACTTCACTTCTAATTAATTCTTAGTTAAGTCCTAGTTCATTTTTATTTAAAATTTTAATTCACTTTTAGTTAAATCCTAATTGACTTCTAGTTAAACATTAGTTAATTTTAAATTCATTTCTAGTTAATTTTTAGTTCACACATAATTAATTCTCAATTCACTTTTAATTAAGTTTAAGTTCACTCTTAGTTGAATTTTAATTCACTCTTAATTGAGTTTTATTTCATTCATAATTCACACATGGGTGCACATGAATGCATTTGGGCCACATGTAGATTTGAAATTTTTTGAATTTTTTTTTTGAGTTAGGTGCCCAATGAATATAAATATAACTAGAATCCCCCATTACGTTTAGTTTGTTCAACATCAATTTTGGGTGCATTTTCTTGTCATAACCTTGTTTTGTTTCTTTTTTGCAAATAAAATTTTGTTGGATCTTTATTTGCAATTGTCGTGTTATTCTTCTTGTTTTATGATCTGGATTTGGAATTACGTTTGCCTTGGTTTTCATTTTGGTTAAAAAAATCATGTAGTCTTGGTTGTTTTTGTGATCATGACAACTTCTTCAAGTTAAAAATCAAGATGTAGAAAGTAAACGCGATATTGAAAGTGGAACATGACTGAATGACCAATGTGCCCACATACCTCAAAAAAAAGGTCGAAGCTACTCATGAAATCATTTAGGACAAAACAATCTTGTCAAAATTCATACACCATAGGCGAAAGGCCACCAAAAGAAAGACGTGGTGAATAATTCAAAACATAGACAAATGCCTCCCAATATAAAATAACCTCCATTTCAAGATGGAAATCATCAATGAAAGGGGGGAGGTCAACCTCAACAAGTTGATGGAAAAAATGAAAGATTTTCATGGTTTTGTTAGATGGGGTTGCAAATGCATTCGAAAATAATGCACATATTGCTCAAACATACTCCCTTACATGAGCAAAGGCATGTGCGCGGTGTAATCATGTTGATGGAAGTGAGGTAGGATTTGAAGTTGACTCCAAAAATTTGCGATAAGTTAAAACAAATGTTTTAATCATGTGTTCCCCTTGTAATGTCTCCCAATTGCCACCCATGTACCGACAGAAACAATCATGAATTTCTTGATGACCTTTTTCATCACCTCATAAAGGAAAGGACAAACATTAAGAAGGAAATAACAAAAAAACATGCCAAGTTGCAGTATAACGTTGATCGGATGTTGATCAAGATAAAAAGATATGCAAAGTTCGATGAATATCAACTCGAAAATCATATGGAATATGATGATATGAACAATGATGAATAAACTCAAATGGAAAGTATCAATGATGTTTATAGATGCAATCCATATCCATGCTGAAAAAAAAGAAAAAATGAGATTAATTTTAACCTTTACACTAATAGGAATGTTGGATTTGGGTTGAACATTGGCCCTGACTCCTAGTGTAAAGTGAGCCTAAGAGTTACCTTTGTGAACTAGTACTTACATGTTACATGCAAATGACATACAAATTTCAAAGGAGCTTTTAAAAAGAATTTGGAGTTTTTCACACATAACTCTCTTGCTCTTTCATTTTACTTACAAATGTTTGCTCAAGGTGCACAAAACCTAACAATTTGCGGGTTCAATTTTTTCAACCTTGCAACCTCCTCATCGTACTCTTAAAAGAGAGAGCTCTCACACATTACTTTTGTAAGGAAAAAAAAAAAGGGTTTTCCTTCCTCAGCCAAGTTCAACATTTCAGTGTCAAACAATTATTTTATTTCAAAGATTCCATGTTCAAAACAAAAAAAAAATTCCTACAAGGTTCTCTATTTTCCTTCACAAAAATGTAATTCTGGTGGGGGGGCGCAGGGGGAAGATTACTTAGAAATTTCAACACTTCTGACAATAATACAATTATTGTTGAAGCTGCCAAGGTACTGCAGTGGCATTTTTGTTTAATTTTAATTTTTTCAATTGTGACATAGCCACACCGGCAATCATCCACAAGAGGATTTAGCCAGATTTTGCAACATGGAAGAGAGGAAAGTAGAAAACATTAAGAATCCTGCTGTATTTTGGCGACCTCCTGAAACCTATTGTCTAAATACGGCAATTTCAGAATTTCTTTCCTCCAAATCTGGCAACTTTGGCACATCTTTTTCACAAACATTCTTGGAGTCAGTTGCCCTGGATTTTTGTTTTTGTTGGCAAGTGCCAAAATTCACAAAATAAAATAAAACCCATGTACAGTAGTGTGGGAAAGGGGCTGCAAAGGCATGGCGGAGATCTGCTTCAGGTTTCTTTTTGTGCAATTTGAGTCTTTTTCCCTTCCTTTTTGCCAAGGAAATAAGGCTTTACATTTACAGCTTAATGTCAGAACCACGAAAGACAAAAAGCCCTAAATCAAACTCTAAATCAGACTCAATCTCAATTGTTGTCCTCTTTTTATCATGTTCTGCACCATAAAACCAAGAATTATTCAAACTAGCATCACAATTCGTTGCTGCAGAATTTTATCCCTCATTTCCTCATATTGGATGCACCCTGTGATACATACCACATCTCCTGTGAAGAGGAACTGAGAACCATCTTGTAAGGAGGATCAGATATGGTCAATAGATACTGGAACCAAATCTCATCCGAAATCCACACAGATCCTCTACAACAGGCTTCTTTCCGATCACAAGGAAGCCAGGAAAGCAACATTGCCCATCCCCGACATCAAACTGTTGAGCACAAGTCTATTTTCCTTGTCTGAGTCAATCGAAGGGTGGCCTGTATTTCTGGGGAGTGGAAATCTGCAGTTGGAGGTCAGTTGATTGTCAGCGCTTGTATCCAAAGCAACAGATGGCTGAAGTTGGGGAACTTGCTCCAAGGTATAATGAATAATGGCCTTTGGAGCAAATTTGCTGCTCCAGTACTACTTGACTGCATAGAAGGAAATCATAGTCACTGGTACAACAATCCCTTGCATTGATCGATATAAAAAAGGCAGTTGATATCACAAAGAAACACACTTGCAAAACCTACAATTTACACATTCACAAAGGAAGAGATCCACACAGAAATAGAATACCTTGACAGGCTGAATTAAGTTTGTTGGCACTTCGGCTCCCTACATCAAATGTAGATGGAGACACTCCAAGTTGTGACCTCATAAGAAGGAGAATACTTCTGAGAAGCCAAGTATAAGGAGGCATCTAGGGGACTGGTTGCCCTATAACTCTAAAGAACAGAGATGGTTCACTCACCACACCAGAAACTCAATTGAGAAACACTTCCAACTCTGAACTCTGTGTCACACTCCTCAAAAGACCATTTTGCTCACAGTTTTTACTGGGCATCCACTGCCAGTCAATCCTAAGTTAAGTAGGAACCAGCGTACATTGAGCAGCTGCTAGTTCCACAAACTTATGTGAATCAAGATTAAGACCCTCCATAAGGAAAACCCCATCTGTTCGTGTATTACCCTTCCCACAATAACTAACAATATGCACCTAAAAAGTTCATAAAAAAGGCTAACCTGTCTGAAAACCTTCATGCCAACTATACTAGTGGAAAGCCCCCCCCCCACCCCTTCTTGGTCACTTTGTTCCCAGTTCACCCTTAAGTGCCTCTGAGGAGCCCTGCCCTATAAATATCGCCTTACTGAAGTCCTCACAAATGGAGAACGTGAAAAGCAATTAGCTTCTGTTTCCGTCTGTCTCACTTTCTTTCTCCTCACAAGGAGAAGGTTCACTAGGCAAAGTGCCTCTCACAAATGGCGAAGTTAAAAAAAGAATAACACTTGTTGAACAGATCATCATATTCGTCTTTACTGAACAAAACGGATGGTCCTAGGCGTAGTACATGTACAAGCTGTTGGATGCTGCGCACGCAATCACGTTCGACATCGGATGCCATGCTAAGTGCAGTAGCTTTGATGTAAAATCGTAGGCCCCACCATTCATCTCTGTTCCTGGGCTCTCACTCCCTCCAACTGCAGTCCACAAAACAACTCTACAGTTACTCACAATGCATGACTGAATGAACCAAGAAGTACCAAAAGTAACTTCAGCCCATGTGGACAGACTAGTGGATATAAGATCCAGAAACAACCTCTGGAGAAATCTTGCCTTTACCTATCTACTTGAAGGAGAGGGATAGACAAACCTCGTCGGTTGTCACGTCGACCACGGGCAAGATTAGCAAGTCGGCTTCCAGGCCTTGAAGGGGGAGGCACAAGTCGCCTTCAGCATTGTTGGTTCACCACCATTCCATCCAACCAACACCACCCACCCATCATCCACCCTCCAATTGAGGACCACAAACATAATGGGCACAATGCAATGAACCAGAACCTGAACCTGTTGGTGCTCAGATCCCATTATGATAATACACTCACTTCTACTGTTCTAACTGTCCTTTCAGCTTCCTGTGGTGTCCCTGATCCTTCTCACTCAATCAGCCCTTTTTTCTTGCAAAAGGTACATAATACATAATAAAAAGCAAGTATTCACTTCCTCAACAGAACAGTCCAGAAAACTGCCAAACCAAATGAGCAATACCTATTAGGAGTTTTGCTGGCTTCCAAGGTTGATGCCTCCTCACTGCCAGGCATTGCCCCAAACACACGAAACACATTGCTGTTGCACACACAAGCACAAAATTTTCACACATACTTCATATTTATTACCAACATAGCTGTGTGCCTCCAGAACGATGTTGGGTATAGCATTGTATTGTGGTTGAGAAGTTTCAATAGTCTCTTCATCTTCTGCCTGCACTATTCAAGAGGAAGGTTCATGGCATAACCTCAATTATTCAAATGGATCATATGCAGGTCATGAAAGCTCTTGTGACCTTTACACAAAGCTATATGGCCATCAGTAGAGGTTGACAAAACCCCAAGTCCATCCCAGAGTCTGTACTCTGTACTCTCAGCTTTCCAATAAATTCCTCTAAAGCTGCACTGGTGCATAGGAACCAAAGCATGCATACCTGTAAGAACCAGTGGCCACACGTTCACCGTCTCCACTCAGACAGCACTCAAACTTGTCAAAGATAGAGTCATTCTCATAAAGATCACACAGCTGCAAAATCCAAAATAAGCCACGATCAGTCAGGCTGACACAGCAACCTGGGTTGCTCTTTGGTGCTGGAAACAGAAACTGACAGTTCAAGCTTTACCCAAATATCACATCAAGGTCCACAACCTTGTTCATGTCTGTGCAAATTGTCAGTACACCTCGGACCAACCCCATGCCCATTAGCATCAGGGCCAATTCCAATGAGATTTCAAGGAAAACAACAGAAATCATTGTTGTAAATGGTACCATCCCCAAACTATCCCCAGCATAAAGGCACTGTTGACATGAGGCCTCATCTAGATGGAAAACCAGCCGAACAAACTGGAACCACGCTATTACAAATGAGTCTACAGAATTTAGACATGAGCCTACATGTGCACAAGGCACTGATAAGATCAAATCTCCCACCTTAGGCCGTAAATACTCATGAACTCTGAATGTAGCAACAGGAGCAGCTTCCATGTTTATGTCCCACAACTGCATCATGCAACACTGGAATTTAGTCATCCAGATAATTTTCAGTGAAACTGCCAAGAGACTTCAGTTGCAAAACTATCTATAACTAAATGTCCCCAGGTTCCCATTGCACCAATAATTCTAGTGGTGAAACTTCATCTCACAGAACACCATCCAATCAATTGACTTTGGTTATCAGATGTCAGGCCAAAAGGGCTGTGGAAATGAATAAAGAGCCATTCTGACCTGTGCAGAGTCTCACAGACACCAGAACCTTAATAGTAAGCAGAGAAGCAAACCTTGAGGGTCATATAGTCACGGCTGAGTATGTAGCGACCACCTCTTGCAAACTTAATATCAGAGATGGATGCAATTATCTCTGTGAAAAATGATCTTGTTCCTGGTGGCTCAGACTCCTCGAATCTAAGGAATAATTTCCAATCATCAACCAGTTCAAACAAAAATCAGTCCTAAAAATTTGCCAATCTTGTATGTGTGAAAGAGATGCAAGCAAAACTCCCTGCATGGCATTAGCAGACAGAGGTGGATGTACAGAAACAGAGTTGTGTGCTCTTCAGTATTCCTCCACTTCTAACACAATAGAAATACTGGAGGAATATCATTTTAAGCCATAGCTCTGTGTCTTTTATCATTGGTCAGTTGAGCATAGATTCCAGATACCAGGCAACTGACTAGTTCGGGAGAAATGAACAACAGAGATGCATCATGAACAGGGTGTAGCAACATACAGCTTTGAGTGTCTGTCACAGAGGGCTGACTGGCGCATATCAATGAGGCGAATGGAGCCCTTGCTGCTACTGTAAGCGAGCACATTGCAGTGTGATGGGTGAAATTCTGCAGAGGTTATCACCTCTGTTCAATCGCAGAAGCACACACAAACAAACCCACAGTAAGTTGCATCTTGGATGACAACCACTTACCAGCAGTACAGTTTTGCTCTAGCCCAAGAAACGCAGTCCATCCCATCACCAGAAGCTGAAAGACACCCATTGCACAGCTTCACAGAATATACCTGTGAGGTCCTCCATGTTGACTGGTTTAATATCAACAATGTTGAAGCTTTGATCACTAACTTCAAGGTTCCATAAGTTTACTCTCAAATCATCTGCTGAAATGAATGTTTCACAATCACTGCACAGGTATCATGGAACAAAAGCCCTGTCAAATAACAGATGAAAAATACTTGAGCCACAAAATAGCCAAACATGTGCTCACTGCAGGATCTCATTGTTGTGGAGATTGCAGAGAAATTTCTGGAACAACATTTTGAAGATAACATGACAATGTGTGCAGTCATAACCTTGTGAGAGTTGCTCACAAATTGTCAGTCTGTCACATTCATCATGAATGCCAGTAACAAGCTGCCATTACTACCCACTGACTCCATCAGCTGCTGATGGTAGGTGTAGATAACTGTACTGTAACTAGCCAGAGATTTCAGACAAACTAATTGTAAAACCATCTGTATCCTGAGTTTTTCTAGCATTTACAGAAGCAACAGGAAGACTTGGTCATGAAGTTCAACAGCACTTAAGAGGCATAACTAATCAAAAAAGGGAATAGTATCCTGATTCAAGCTGAAACAAGCTTCTGAGGTAAGCTTCCAGATCTCAGTTACATAACACTGAGTCCCACACCTGATTGCCAGACCAGATTGTATTGCAAGTCAACAAGTCTTAGGTAAGCATGAAGTCCCACAACCTGGAAGATACATGTTTGAACTCACCTGTTGTTGGAAACAGAGTTGATATGGTATGCATGGGCATTGGCATAAACTCTCCTACATCTGGCAACCAAAGCAGTCTCATTGCTCCAAACCTGGATTCAATATGATACAAGGGCAGTAAGTAGGAGTAATGCTGCTCAGTAGCAACTCAGGTCAAATTCCATTCAAGCTATCTGCCCAACCTCTTGAGCAGAGACAAAACCAAGACATCACCCACAGGTCCATGGATGTAGATGATTACAAAGGGCATGGTAAAGTGCAAGGACAGCTAACAGAGACTGCTGTGCAATGCTTGGTGATCTACAACCTCCAAAAGCATGTAAAACTCAACAAATGGTCTCTCCATGCACACTGTATAGGAAGCATAGACTAGAGGTGGAAGTGCTGATAGCATATGTACACAAGTTGTGACAAAGACAAAGGAGGAATGATTTCAAAATGGAGGTAAATAACAACAACCAGGGGCAGATGTAGTGATGGAATGCCGCCGGGTGGAAAATCAAAGTCGCTGCCAAGAAGAGGAGGTCGTGGCACAGCTCCACCATTCATTGACAACCGAGGGGTAAAACCTCTTGGACCAAGGACAGGGCTGCTGCTCACAGAGCTCCCATTCCCCAATCGCACAGCAGGATCTAGATTAAGATTAGAGACATTCTTTAACTTCTTCTCTGCCACCTGCAGCAGAGATTTACCAGGGTTTCAGACTCAGTTCAACATATCCTCTTATTCCTCTATTTCTAAGAAGCTGGATAACCCTTCTGAGAAGGAGAATAGACAATTCAAAGCCAATTATGCTATGAACACAGAAGACCACAACTACAGAGTGCAAGGAGAAAAGCTAAGAATCATCAAGCAAGCTACAAAATATCTCCAGAATGATGCAGAAAGATAATCATCACAAATTGATGTAAGGGCAGAATACTGACATCATAGATGCTTGGAGACATACACCCAAGTCTTGTGTCAGAGGGACATAGACTGTGACAAACAACAGCCAGTTTGCAAAACTCAAATATGAAACCCTAAGCTGAATGTACCTTCCAGAGTTTGATGGTTTTATCATTTGTAGAAAGCAGCAGCCGAGCACCATTAGCTGTCTGGCACCACCTGATTTTATTGATCTTTTCTTCTATCTCCAAACTCTTCAAGTAGTCAAACTGCATTTCAAGTTAGTAATACAAGTTAGCAGTACATAAATCCATGGCCACGTAGAAGATAGAAATTGAAGGTTCACTGACCCAAAATTAGCTAGAACCAATCCTAAGGCTCTTCTTCAACCTTCAGCTCCTTCAAGTTCATCCTGTAATAGGGCATTCACTGATGCCCAGAATGATATGTGTGAGTATCACTTTCTCTCTCAAGCTTTTGGCTGACAAGGTTACAAAGCTCTTGTGCAGAAATTACTGTTCACAAACCCCTTCCAACCACATGAAGAGAGAAGTGAAGGATTACCTCTGGCTCATGACTTTGAAATTCAGTTGAATAGCGATATTCTGGATGCCTAGGACCCACTGAATCTGCCCTTTCCAACTCCCTTCGTGCTCGTTGCTGCCATGTGAAATCCATTGGAAAGTATTAGAAGGCAGGTTGAAGAATATATATATACTCAACTAGTAGTGAAACCCATCTCAACTAAATCAGAACTTGGAAGAGATGGATGTCTCACTTCTCTGCTGTCAGTTCTTTCAAATAGCACAACGCGTCCTCCCCTGTCACCAGTTGCCAAATGCTCCCCACTCTTGTCAAATTCAATGGCAGAGATGATGTCCACTGCAGCACATCAGTCAAGTGACATGTTAAGTTTCCCACAATTAAGCATGTTCAGATTGCCACATTTCATTTGTTCTAGAGTTTGTTTCAAGCACAACGGTGGAATTACATTTTGTACATTAGAAATGGTACATGTCGATTGAACAGGCACAAGAAAAGGTGGAGACAGTTGAGTTCCTGAAGTGGAATGGGTGGCATCTACATTGTCATCAAATTGTCCTGCATGAAAAGGTTCTTTTCAAGAATCTGCATGCAACACAACTAATTTGAACTGGAGTTTGCCACAATGCAACCTCTCTACCTCCATCACAATTGTGTGCACATTCCACAAGCCACAAGAAGCTCAGATCTATCTCCCCAATACACACAATGTTGCTTAGGTCTATGCTAAGCACACCATATGAGGAAATCTAAAAATCCTGGAACAACAGCCACAAAAATACAACAAGAGCTTCTGTGGCTGTTGTTCTGTCAGAGTGTGAATGTGAAGTACCACCCTGAGCAGGTGCCACACCTCAGTTCAGCTGTGGCTTGAACTCCCATATTCTCAGGAAGCAGATGTAAACCTTAAAGTTCCAGGAAATCTGAAAGACCTAACTCTCAGCTTTTGTGTAAGGAACACAGATCATCACATTCTCCAAAAACTGGTTCAAAAAGCTTAACTGGGCACCATCACCACGTATAAAGGCAAAGAATGGTGACATCGCTAAAGAGTGATACACAGAAGAAACGGTCACTCCGTTCTTTAGGGCAAATACCTCCTTCTGAAGGTGGGTAACTGTTTACTGACAGAACCAAAGGAGCATCACAGTGAACTTTCACCAATAACTCAAAGGCACTTCACATTTGAGACATGTAGGGCAACTTTTCTGAGGAGGAAGTCCTACTGATGGATTGACTATATTGGTGACATCTACTCACATGTCTGCAATGTGATCTGGACCCACAACCACTTCCAAGGTGGACATGACCACCAGCCACCACTCAGCTTGAAACTCAAAAGAAAACCAAAAACAACAGGGGAAGGGAATGAATGTTCACAAAACAGTTTTTTGAACCATGAAAGGGAGGAGTAAAACTGCACACATGCTCACTGATCCTTCCTATTGTGGTCATCTAAATCTCTCTTGCAAGTCAAGTCCCTGGGGTTCTCACACATACATTGGAAGACCACAGAATCCAGTAAACCCTCATTGTAGCTAGGTTACCCTCTTAAGAGCAACATGTAGAATAAACTCACAGACCAAAGTTGCAAGATAGTTAGTCCATCCACCAGGCTCCACCTCCATTTCCCAGTCCAGCTCTATGTGGCTCGATGCTCAAGAAGATACTTAAAACAAACCAGAGAGGAAAAAATATTCACAGAAGAAGCAACGACAACGACAACAACAACATACACATATACATACCTTCTTGAACCTCTTCTCCTGCAGCACGCTCTCCAAAGACTTGAGAGAATTTCCACTCAAGAGCCGGCTGCGGCTGCCGTCCTCCTCCTCCTGCTCCGACTTGCTGACTCCCGGATGCGGGCGACCCACCACCTCCCGCACTCATCATTTCCCTAAGCCCTCCTCCACCGTAACCCTAAAATGGCTGAAATCTACAACAACTCACAACTACCAAAAAAACCCACAAAGCTCTGGGAGCTCCCGCTCTTCTTCTACAACAACCACATTGCAACAACAACTACCACACTTCTCCCTCCCTCCCCTCTCTCCTCCATAGCTTCCGCGACATGAGCTCTGCTGCTGTTGCTGCTGCTGCTAGATACCACCACCAAATCCATTCACAATTAGGTCATTGGAAAGCCAAGCAAAGCACCCAGCAGCCATGAAGGAAGGATACAAAACCAGCATGTACTAAAGATTGAATGATGCTGTAAAGCGCGATGATAACTACAAGAGCGGATGCACCGCATCACAACCCCTCTCTTCTCCCAGCACTCTCTTGTCCCCCTCCCCCCTCCCCTCCCCACAACACACAAAACGCAACGACAACGCAACAACAACAACAGAAGAGGAGTCTGATCGCTCGTCAGCCACTCCTCTTCTCTAACCTAGTGAAGGTGCATGCCCGCTGCCCGTTTCTAAATATTTTTTTCTGCCATGCCCTCTGCCCGCTTGTTTCTTGCTGGCTTTCTTGCGCCCCTACTGCTTGCATTAACACACACACTTGGCGTATTTGTCCGCACCAGGAATTCTGGAATCTCCCGGGTCTTGTTCTTCATGATCAAAAGCCCTTGCACACTCTGCACTTGCTTCTTCTTTGTTTCGCTCTGCTGTTTCTTGTTGCCTGCATGCATGGGTCTCAAGAATCAGAATCCAAAGCTCTACAATCCCATTGAATGAACAACTCACAGCTCTTACAGAATCTATTCAAGCCATTGCTCCAAAAAATCTGTTCAAATCTGTTCAACCCATAGTTCTCTACTCCATTTTAACCCATAGTTTAAAGAATCCCATCTACTGAATCGATTTCTATAGAATTTATTCAATCCATATGGAATTCATTCAATCCATAGTTCTGTAATCCATTTAATCCATAGTTTTAGAATCCCATCAATTGAAACCATTACTATAGAGTTCATTCAACCCATAGTTTTAAATTTTCATCTATTCAAACCATTGTTATAGAATTCATTTAACCCATAGTTTTAGAATCCCATCTACTGAAACTATTGTCATTCAACCCATAGTTTTAGAATCCCATATACTGAAACCATTGCTATAGAATTCATTCAACCCATGGTTTTGGAATCCATCTAACCAATTGTTATAGAATTCATTTAACCCATAGTCTCAAATCCATTTAACCCATAGTTTTGGAATCCCATCTATTGAAACTATCGTCATTCAACCCATAGTTTTAGAATGCCATATGTTGAAACCTTTGTTATAGAATCATTTGACCCATGGTTTTTGGATTCCATTTAACCCACAATTTTAGAATCCCATCTATTGAAACCATTGCTTATGGAATTCATTCAACCCATAGTTTTGGAATCCATTTAACCCATAATTTTAAAATCCATCTATTGAAATCATTGCTATAGAATCCAATCAACCCCATAGTTTTGAAACCCATTTAACCCATGGTTTTAAAATCTCATATATTGAAACTATTGCTATAGAATTCATTAAACTTGTAGTTTTGAAACCCATTTAACCCATAGTTTAAAATTCATCTATTGAAATCATTGTTATAGAATTCAATTAACCCATAGTTTTAAATACATATATTGAAATCGTTGTTATAGAATTCATTCAAACCATAGTTTGGGACTTCATTTAACTAATAGTTTTAGAAACCGTCTATTGAAACCAATGTTATAGATTTCAATCAGCCCATAGTTTTGGATTCCATTTAACCCTTACATTTAAAATCCATCTATAGAAACCATTACTATAGAATTTATTCAACCCCTAGTTCTAAAATCCATATGTTGAAACCATTGCTACAAAATTCATTCAACCCATGATTCTAAAATCCATTAAACTCATTGTTTTAATGTAGGGTAAAACCCAAGGGGCCAAGGAACTTTACAAGAATAAGGGCCTGATGAGGTGAAACTAAGCACAAGTTTGATTTTTTGTAAAAGCATGCCCCAAAAGGCTTTACATGGTGTAAAAATTGTGCTTGTCTTTTTCTTTAAAAACATTCATGTGATATCCAATGGGTATCATGAGAAAAAATGACAACAAAATTTTCAAAAATATAATTGCTTTCCTTGCCTCCCAATAAGGTTACATGCAACAACATCAAAAAAATATGGTGCAAGTGTTTATGAATTTATTTAACCCATAGCACTAAAATCCATCCATTAAAACCATTTTTCTAAAATCCATCCATTGAAGTCATTACTCTAAAATCCATTGAAATCATAATTTTAAAATCCATCCATTGAAACCATTATTATATGATCCATGTGACCCATAGTTCTGAACTCTATCCATTGCCCTAGAATCCATCCATTGAACCCATAGTTCTAGAATCTATGCATTGAAACCATTGCTCTAAAACCTAGTGAACCCATTGTTGTAGAATTTATTGAAAAATAGTTTTTAAATCCATCCCTTGAAGCCATTGTTTTAAAATCTTTAGAATCCCAACTCTAGAATCCATTGAAGGCATTGTAGAATTTATTGAAGTAATGTTTTTAAAATACATTTAAGTCATTCCTTTAGAAATCCAAGTGTGTTAGTTTTTTTTGGGATTGGAGACATGAATAGAAAGAATGCAAGGAGGTCACCATATATGCACAAGGGATGATGACAATGAAGGTATTATTGCTTAAGCCTTGCACTAATTTTGTTAGAAGGATTTTGATTCTTATGTAGTTTGAAAATTTTATTTTAACGGCATTTCTTTTGTAAGTACAAATTTTTTTTCTTCGTTTCTTTTGTTGGGGATTATTTCAAAGCTTTATGTAACTTGTATATTTTTTTACTCATTTTTTCTTTTCTACAAAATAAACCCAAGCTTGATTTATATATATATACATATATATTTGCTAGCTTGTAGATAATCTTACATGCACTTCTTTTGTAAGTCTTTTTGTTTCCTTTCCTTGAAAACCAATGTGTTGAACATCTTTTTTTGAAGTCTTGCTTGGAAATTTAATTACAATTTATTTGAGCTTCAAATTTTGCTTTAAAATTCAGATATATTTTGTTTCCATTTTAAGGGGTGTTAATATATGTTGTTTCAAGTCTTGAATTCCATCACATATTGTTGATGGTTGAATGTGTAGGTTACAAATTCTTAGGGTGAAAATCACAATGTTGATTTTTGTTATATTTTGAAAGTTTTTCCAACTTGCAAACTATTGTAAATAAGTCTTTTTTTTTTCTCTAAGTATATAACCAAGCAATTAGATGTCTTTTGACCCCATTTTCTTGAAAACAATTGGGATAAATTAAAAGTCTTTTTTCTCTTAGTTTGATATGGTGGTGATGCATCTTGTTGCATCAAATGTTACTCATTGATTTGGTTGTCATGTTTATTGTTGCTTCAAATGTTGAACTCATTGCATATGTGGGTGGCAGAATTTTAGTTTGTAAACACCAAGTTTGGCATGAAAAATGAAACAACACAAAATGGATCATTAAAAATCATTATGTCCTTCCCAATCTCATGATATATTTTACACATACATGATATTGAAGAAGATGAAGGACTAAAACACCTTATGCCATGTCAAATTAAATGAGAAAAAAATTGAAGCAACTAAATCAATTGTTGAAATTTTCTTGTTCAACAAAACATAGTTCAAAACATAGTACCAAAATGTAATCATCAACCAAAAATCTATGTTTGCAAATTGCTATGAGTTTATGTTATGATTTATTTTCATATATGTGCAAAATATAATTCTAAAAAAAGGACATTGCAAATTTCTTATGAAATAACATATAATTAGTGTTTTTTCATTATTCCATCAAATTTACGATTCTTGATAATAAGAAGTCACAAACTGTGATGTTTTTTTTGTCATTTGAAACTATTGATCTAATATGGGAATTTGCTTCACATTCACCAATCCATGGCCTATGTTCAAATATTAACCTTAAACCCAAAGCCAAGTAAACAATAAAATGGTTTTTTTTTCGCACATAATATCATTAATTTTTACAATAAATTCATCAATTGGGTTCATTGAAACATTGTTTGGAAATAATTTTGTGTGTAACCAATTCATGGGTAAGCATGTAGTTAATTGGTTTAATGTGACATTAATAAATAAATTTGGTTTTGTACAATATTATATGAAATGTCATGGTAATCTAATGCAAAGAAACAATATGCAAAATATATAGAAAATGGAGAAATTTAATTTGTCAACTAAACAACGTTTAATGGGTATGTACCATGTCATGTGCTATAATATCAACGTTTACAAATATCATTGTTCACCCACACATAAACCAAATAATATAAATCATCCTAAATGGGGTCTTAATTCCAAATTGCCCCAAATTTTGATGATTCAAAAGATTTGCTTGTCGCATTCCCAAACTCTTTAAAAGACCCAAATGTGGGTCCCATAGTGAAACAATGAAAAATAAAATAGTTAAGGCACACTCTTTAATTCACAACATTTCTAAAGTAGGAAGGCATGTTGGAATTTTGAAATGGGACTAAAACGAACTCACAAGTAAAAGTTCAAGATGAAATCAATTTGTATAACTAAGAAAAGAGGGCGATTAGTGCAAATTGAAACACAAATAATGTGATGAATTTAATAAGAATAACTTCAAACACAAGTTTTACACGGCCTTCAACTTTTGGGAAAAAACACCATTTGTGACTCTTCGTGGGGGTTACATTTAAATCACATTTTTTCATGGGATTTTCAAATGGGAGTCCCAAAATTAAAACTTTTAATATTTTGAAAAATTGGACGTTCATATCTATTGCACCCCTAAACTCCTTTAAAGACTCAAATGCGAGTCTAAAAATGAAAATAACGAAAAAAAAAAAGGAATTGGGGTACGCTCCTTAACTTGCAACACTTCAAGGGTTAAAGGGGTGTGTTAAAGCTTTGGGATGGGGATTAGGACGAATGACAAGCGGGTCAATTATTCATATAAACTCGCATAAACCAAACAACAAGTTGGTTAATGCATAGTTAAAGCATTTTTGTTACACGAACGAGCCATAGGCATACACGAACTCACAAAACCCATCACAACCAGATTTGGAGGAAGCCACCACCTTCACCCTTAGTATTTTTTGTGATTAACCATAGAGGTTACATCCAAATGTCATCTTTCCAAGGACTACCAAGTCAAGAATCCCAAAATTTTCGAAATTGGGACTCCTACCACTTTGGAAGCCTATAATTTTTTTTTCAAACCTCCGAGTAAGGTGAGCTCTAAAACAAAGTTGTAGCCTTAGTCGAAAGCTTTCCAAAGATATGTGGCACACCACCTACATGCATGTAATTCAAGGCAATTCTTAACTTTTAATGGTTGGGAGTGAAATTGACACTTTGACTCACAACCCTTCTTTTGGCCATAACTTGTGTTATAAGTACTCAAGTGGATCATGCGAACCCATTTTAAACATCTATGTCTTAAGATATTTTCAATGGTATAAGGAACATTTCAATCCAATGAATTTTGAACCTTCAAATTACTCTTTGAACATTGAAGCGTCCACAAGGACTCCAATTCCCAAAGTGAGAGTCCATTTAGGAGTGTGTGGGCTCATTCCTTCACACTCTTTTGCATTCCCGGAAATGTGAATGTGACTCCTAGGTTGCATTCTTGGCTTGCATATTTTCATGCCCTTGTCTTAGTCATAAGCCCAAAACTAAGGTCGTGGTGATATCTTTTTCAATTCAAACATGTTTAGAACATGCGAAAACAATATTTTATAACTCTTAAAAATTTATTTCCAATGGTGTATTACATGCCCCAATTGGAAATCATTTGAACCCTGTTCTAAGTGGATTGTGGTTGGGAATCAAATTCGTAATTTGACTCCCGACCCTTTTTTTCATCATAATTCATGCAAATTTCATGTTTAAATGAATAATGCAAAGGCATTTTAGGCATTTACATTTCAATACCTTTCCAATGGTATTTTGGGGCCCAATTTGGTGTTTATATACCTTTTCATCTAAGGTTTTGAATATTCAAGACTCCTATATGAATGCAACTCTCACAATGGGAATGCACTTGGGAGTCATTAAATTCAATTTTTTACACTCTTTCACATTTGTGAAAATGAGTTTTATTTTTGAACATCATATGCCTTTGCTTTTCACATTTAATCATGAATTCAATGTTAAGGTTGTGACATTACTCATTTATGAAACTTGGAGGAATCCAATCCCAAAACACACAACAAAATACACACAACAATATGCACAAACAAAACTTGCATTAAAAAAAACTTACAACAATAAACTTTATGTGTTTTGAAATCTAAAATCACAAAACATGATTAAAAAACACACAACTTGAAATTATATCCCAAATACAAAATAACTCAAACCCCATTCACATTTGAACTAATTTCAAGCTAACACATAATTAACTACATTAACATTATAATTTACCATTAACTTAATTAAAAATTAATTGGGCAACTAAATTACATCTCCTCACAACCATATGTGTTTATTACCTACTTTAATTTATCAACTAAGAATGTGATGAAGTGACTCCTTAGTTTATTTTATAAAATAATCTTTTTTTTGGAAATGGTTTATTTTTCACTACCATATAACCAACACTTTGTGAACTCCATATTACAAAATTATACAATGCACACATGGTTTAGGGAATGAGATATTGCAATGATTTTTAAACCACATTCAAAACTAAAGATAATGCCGACAATAAAAAAAATAATTATCGATGTTCAAACTTGCCGCACTTTTTCTATAATTAGATGACATGGTTGTTGACATGGCACCACTAATTTTTTGTGTTAACAAAGAAATTAATGTATTGTCACCATGGTAAAATGTTTGAAAAATTTAAAAACATAATCCTTAATATCTTTGATATCTTATTACATCTGATTCCTACCTATTAATTTATCAACAAGAGGTAATAATATTATTGATCTCCCATGCCTCACCATCGCCACACTTGCCATGCAAGCTCCTCCAATAACAATGAACAAGTGTTATAAGTTCTTTTGGCAACAACAAACACACAACACAAATTTTATTGTAATAAACTCCATAAGTACCCAAATTATCTTGCGCCTTTGCAGCAAGCATGATTTGTAGGAAACATCTTTTAGCATACTCTAGTGCACCTTTGTAGTAAACATTGTCTACATCAAACAATTTTGTGTGAAATTTTTTATAGCGTGCCTTTGTAATAAGCGTCACCTATAGTAGACAAATATGTAATAAACATCTTATAATGTGCCTCTGTAACAATTGTCACTTACAATAAACAATTTTTTAGCAAGCATCATTCAATGGAGGCTATAGATTTTATGAACAATCATGTAGACAATTCAAGAAAGAATTCAGCAAGAGGAAGAGGAAGTGGAAATGAAGAAGTTAATCCTTCATGGTAACACAATAGCAATTAGAGCCAAGAGGAGGTGCTTGCATTGAATAATTATAAACACAAAGAGCACATATATTTGAAGAACCTCATCTACCCAAGGGCGAACATGATCCTTACAATAGAGAGATGGAAAAAGATATCAGAAGAGTTGCAAACAAAGACACACTAAAAGACACCACAAATTGGCAAAATGTGTAAGGATAAATGGAACTACATCAATTGTGAATACAAAAGGATTGTAGATTACCACAAAGGCACCGGAAACAACACATCCTACTTGGACTTGTCCTTGGAAAAGTGCAACAAATTCCATTTGCTAAAACTCTTCAATGGTAATTATTATAATGTTATTGAGGTTTTCCAAGGGGAGAGAAACATCCATGTTGTAATGCATGTGAAGGATTTACTTGCAAAAGGATATGGAACACAACAAAGTGAAGAACAATAGGAACATTTTCATGTTACATAATCGTTACGCTCTTTCATGCAAGATTTGCTCAAAGAAGACAATGTTCCTAATGACAATGAAGATCTCAACAATTCAACATCGGCATTAATCAAGGAGTTAATGTAGAAACTCCAATAAATGATCTTTCACATTCTTCTACATCAAATAACTTTCAACCACCTCCATTCCTCGATCTTGGTGATTTTTCAAATTACACAACATTTATGAAAGGCAAAAAAATTCAACAGGAACCACAATGATAACTCTTGGCAATACTATAGTGAAAAGGAAAAAGACATATGTCTTCATGTTAATCATCAAATCACATAACAAGGTCATTGTAAATGCCATGGACCGAAACAACAATATTCAATTAGACATTGACAAGATATTAAAGGGGTAGGATGAGTATGTGATTTTAAATGAACAAGGTAATTAGGATAAGGACTAATCAAGGAACTTTGTTAGTTTGAATTTTGAATTATTGTTGTTTTGGTCATGATGATGTGATTTGGGATAATTTAAAAGGTTAGAGTTTTGGAGAACATGAAGGAGGAAAATGAAATAGGGGCTTTAAAAAAAAAAATAGTAGGAAAAATTGTAAGTACTTATAGTAGAAAACCACAAACTTTATTCTGATGTAGCACAAATTTTAAGTGTTGTTTTGGATTTTGTTTTAACAAAACATAGGATTATGTTGTAATTCAGAGTCATGTTTTCAGTATTACAAAGAAACACAAATGACACACCCCCAAGCTCCTTGATGGACTCATTGTAAGTCTAAAAATGAAGACAACGAAAGGAGAAGTTGGGGCGCGCTCTTCGGCTCGTAGCACTTTGGAAGTAGAAGGGCATGCTAGAGCTCCGGGATGGGGACTAGGAAGATTGATAAGTAACTCAATTACTCACATGAACCTGCACAATTTAAACAACAAGTTGATTAATGCATAGCTGGAGCACTTTTGGTGCACGGACAAGCCATGGGCAAATGGACTCACAAGACTCACCATGGCCCGGATTTGGGGGAAGCTACCACCTTCCCCCCCTTATAGTATACTTTGTGCCTAGCCACGAGACCAACACCCAAATGTCATTTTTGTCCCGGGACTCCCAAATTGGAGTCTTGAAATTCCCAAAACTAGGATTCCTGCGACTTTGGAGACCCATAACTTTGTGTGCAGACCTTCGATTGGGATGAGGTCAAAAGCAAAGTTGTAGCCCTCGTTGAGAGCTTTCCAATAGTATGTGGCACTACACCTTCATGCCACCTGCACGCAAGGGAATCAAGGCGATTCCCGACTTTGAGTGGTCGGGAGTCAAATTGGCCATTTGACTCCCGACCTTTATTTTGGCCATAACTTATGTTTTAACCAAATGGGTCATGCAAGCGCTTTTAAAACATCTATGTTCCAAGAAATTTCCAATGATATAAGGAATTTTTCAATCCAATGAGTTTTGACCCCTGCATTTACCCTTTGAAGATTCGGGAGTCCATTGAAACTCCAACTCCCAAAGTGGGAGCTCACTTGGGAGTGTGGAGGTTCATTCCCTCACATTCTCTGCACTCCTATGAGCATGAAATATGACTCCCAGGCTCACTTTTGGCCCGCACTTTTACAAGCCCTTGCATTGGTCGTGAGCCCAAGGCTAAGGTTGCAACAACAAACTTCTATAGTGAATTATATGTTCATCCTTTGTGTGAATTTTCTATAGTATCCAATTTTGATGAAATGAATTATAATCTTGTTTATGGAGTTTTTACAATATATTCTGAAGTGTAGGTTTTGGTTATATCCAATAACCATGAATCTGATGTTGGAATGAATGGTACTGTTAAGTTTGTTGAGGCTTAAGATAAAAATAATGAACACATGCATGTGAAAATTATTTGTTATAGCAGTGTGAAATATTATGCAAGAATTTAAATATCATTTGTACCATTTGGTGACCATCTTGTGAGGAATTATTATTTTTTGTTCTTTCTTTCAATAATGGGAAGGTTTTCTACAAATTTTGTTGTGTACTATAGATAACAGTGTTCAGATGAATCATGTTTTGTTTTTTCAATTCAAAATTTTAAAGGGTATGTTATAAAGTATTAAAGGTTTACGCAATTGATGTTGTAAGGACTGCAAAGCAATCTATAGATTCTAAAAACAGAGAATTGTGAAACAAGATGAATCGGATGGTGACCTGGAATTTACAATAACAATTGGACTTATAAGCAAATCAGCAAGTTATTGAAAGTTAGAAGAAAATAATCTTGAAAATGGAGAAGAGTATGTAGGGCCTACAAAAACCCCATATCAAAATTTGATGTTGGACATATGAGTTCTAAAAACAAAAGAAAGGCTTATGGGGCATAGGTTGTTTCTACCACAAGAAGTGGTATGGTGGGACGTATTGACTAGGGGTCTTCAAAGAAGGCACAATTCCAGACAATGATCTTCACGGAGAGAAATGTAGTCGACTACTTATCTGAATGACCGGATGCAATATATTTCTTAGCCACAATATGTGGTTCAAAGTCGTAGAGATCAAGATGGAGGAGGGAATTCTATAGTACTTGATCAACCACATGAAATCTTAAGTCCAAAATCGGTGACTAGCCAAAAGAAGGATGTTATAAGAGGTATACAACCCAAGTTCATGTATTAATCTACATTTCCAGATTACTATGAACTAATGGAACATTGGGAAATGGATGAAAACACCAATGTTGATGTGTTTGAAGAAACCAAGGAAAATTACCCACGATCATGAGTATGTAGAAGCACAAATGAATTTGTTGGATGAAGTATCGCAATTGTATTCACATCAAAGGAATCCATGGTTGGATTAAACAAGGCACACAATTGAAACATGGGATCATGAATCTATGGATTTGGAGATGATCAAATCACTTTCAAGGGTCTACATTCTATGAAGAAGAAAGACATGTAATCATGGATTGTCCTTTTGTGCCTTTTCATATCAAAATAAGTATTGCTAGGCATGTGGAGTTACAGAATGTAACAAGAGCATTAATGGATCAACCACAAGAACATGAATTAGGAATTCCTGTAGTCCATAACAGATTTAGAAGCATGGAGTTGGGAAGCCAATTGGGACCATAGAGTTGACATATTCATCCATCTATTCAGACCATGAGTAAAGAACCAGAGGAGTATTCACATCCACATACTACACCATAGTGGATACCAATGGGTAATCGCAAATTGGAACATCATTGATCTTGGGTCAACACAACTCCACCAGTAGTGTTAGAAACAACAATTATTGAAACTCGGAAATAACATACTGGAATAAGAGTTACTCAATCACTTGATGCACGTATAACAACCACAAGAGTGGAAACGATTGTTGTGCCCAGCATAAATGTTGTCAGAAGGGGAGTCCTAATTAGATCTATAACAAAATTGGATAGTGGATTAGGTGGAATCTCGACAGTAAGGAATTTAAGTCAAAGTTTGGCACTACCAATAACTAGAGTTGTTAACATATTTCAAATGATGTTTACTAGTTCGATAACAACTATTCATGTGAATAGGACTACAGATCGACCACTGATGAGTTTAATGGCTATTGGAAGGTATAAAAATGTAAATGTCGTGCATCCAAAAAGAGGATACTGAGAACCAATTATTGTAAATGTACCAATTTTCGTGCATGTTGATAGGCCACCTCTATTGCATTTGCAGAAAAGTCTTATGCAGTTCCAAGCACTGTAGCAGATACACAAAATTGGTCACATAATAATGATTATGTGGCCTATATCTTTTTGCATTGTCATGATTAGCTCCTCCACACAATTTTATGATTTCTTTACTTTTGGAATTATGTGCTTCCTAATGAACCCTCTTCAAACTACAAAATCAGAAAAATTGTGAAAAATAACCAGGGAGGAAGAAAACCCTAAATTAGGTTTTTCTATACATTCTGGTCACATTACTAGGGAAATGTGACCACACAGAGAGAAAGAGAGTTCAAAGAGAAAATTATTCCTTCATAACAAATACAATGGACACTACTTTTTTTCAAGCAGTACTACAAGGAAAGAAGAAGGGGGAAAAGAAAAGTAATCTCAATCATGCAATTGACAAAGAGAGTTATTTTGCAACTAGAAAAGACAAACAAATAGAGACACACATAAATACATGATGCAAGAGATAGAGGACAAACGAAAAAGGTTCATAGCAAGAGGAGGACCTTGATACAAAGGCTTGGGAGTTACTTGAATGTGCCATGGGATCTTGAATCTTGCAATATTTGATTTATATTGAATCAATGCTTCTTATTTGCCCATTTGATATTACAACATTTCATAGGATTGTATTAATGTTGTGACAATGAATACCATTGTTTTAACATTTTTAATGTGTTGATTTTATGTGACATGCAACAACATTGAAAATCCACCTTTATGAAGGTTGTAACAACATCAATTTAATAGCTAATCAATTTGTGTTGTTTAAATAGTGACAAGATCTTATTCATTGAATGTGTGTTAAAAAATGTAAATTATTTCAAAATAATCCCAATGGTAATTCAATACATATTGTTATAATGTCATCAACATATTGTATCAATGACCATATTAGCATTGAATCTTCAACATATAGTCATCAATTTGATGACTTATTAATGTATGTTGTGCCAATGTTGGTCATATTTTTTTCATTGATTTAATATTGAT
>Ga0209611_10001817_pt1 | contig 37083 bp, 20 predicted proteins | sample S1TSphgellanicum_3_FD_187693 | JGI IMG/M metagenome (GOLD analysis project Ga0209611, IMG submission 187693) | Host-associated microbial communities from peat moss isolated from Minnesota, USA - S1T2_Fc - Sphagnum magellanicum MG (SPAdes) (version 2) | ecosystem: Host-associated > Plants > Peat...
TTTTCAAAAAAAAAAAAAACCCCCATATTCCAAGGTTGGGTAAGCATATAGTTTGAGGCGTGATATATTACATGATGTGTAAATTATCAAGTTGTGCATTAATTCTCATTATTGTCTCATTGAATAATTTGCATCCTCATTTCATTAGAGTTTGTAAATATATATCATTAGTTGTTAAACCTTTTTATTCTAATACAATAATAAATCAAAGGTAACATGCATGCATATAGGAAGGATTATGAGAAATCACCCTCACAATACTTATGATGCTCTCACTCAAGGGCCACCATTTGGGATTTTATAAGGGTTGATTGATGTCTTTAAAATCAATCAACTACCTAACATTACCTAAATATGGTTTTATAGTGTTTTTTTTTCTATGGGAGTAGACCTTGGCTCATCACAAATGTGTGAGGTAAACTTTGAGGTTTCATCCATTACAATGTAAAACAAGTGTTGTTTATTGTGACGCATGTATTATATTTGAATTTGGCATTAGTTTGTGACACATATTATTACATCATCAATTTTGTAGTGCTTGTGGCACATATTAACTTAATATTGTAGTTCAACTTTAATTTATGGCACAAATCGCACTAAATTTGTAGCCCATATTCTAATTTGACATTGGTGTAATATTAATGTAATATGTTGGAGGAAAAATCATGTTATGTTGAACTCCTAGAAATGAACAATTGAGTAAGGGGTGTCATTCAAATTGAAACCTATTTAATTGGTGATGAAGAGTATGTACCCAAAGGAAACATTTTGTCTCCATGGGTGATTTTCAAGGTTCTCAGCTGCTAATATATTGGAATCGAGTTATTAGTAATGTTCCAGTCTCTATTGTAATATATTAGTAATTCCAATATATTAGTATATCTTAATATTGTTATTCTACTATTGGAGTAAGATAACAATATTAAATGTACCATCATATAGCCATATTGCACACCATCCATCCATCATAACCGAATGATTTACATCTAGGAAACCATTAGGCAAAACTCGGGAAGGGAATGTAGTATGAAATTTTGTTGTCTTATTTTTAAATGTGGCCATCTAGTTCTTACTTATATCATGAGCCCTTGGATATGTTGTTGTAGGGCCTAGTGTGCTTAGGGCTTTTGGTTTGAAAATCTTGTTATTGATAATTAGGAAGACATATAGGGTGGAATTGCCATGGTATGAACACAACATAGCTAGTTGTTAATGCTAATTATTATATGATGTTTCACCAATTTTTAAATTTTTTGACAAAGCCTAGCACATTATGCTTATTGAATCCAAACAAAATAATACAAATAGACAAAGACCTTACAAAGTTAAACCATTGAATACATATTTCCATCAATCTTTTAAAGTTTTCCTTGTGATAGACCAATTTTTAGCACAAATATACATGTTACATTGCAACAAATTGGTTGGAGAATAAATGAAACCGCAATTCGAAATTTTAAAAACCATTTCTCTTGAGAGGTTGAGATGATGTACCAAAGTTGATAAATTGACTTCATAAAATCTGACACCTTCGATTGGGTCTTTATGTGATCAAGGGCATTACTAGAAGAAGGGGATGTGCGAGGTGGTAGTTGAGTGTGGACCTACTCTCCTACGGTCCTACCTTGATTTATATAAAAGATTTCAATCAAAGAATATGGTTTCAAGCTATTTTATTGGATGGATAATTTCTCAAAATTCACTCTCTCAACCTCTTGCACGTGAAAGAAAATGAAAGTGGTACAAGAACATTGTGTTCTCAAACTTTAGGTGTGGCCTAATTGTGGCAAAGACATTTGATCCAAGGATTTTTCAAAAAAAATTTGATATCCAAAAAATTGGCAATTTTTTTAAAAAAATGTAGCAAAATTAGTTAGTTTAAACTAGACAAAAATAAAATGAAAAATAAAAAATTACAATCTTTTGGTTGTAAAGATAAAAGTTTTTGTCAAAAAAATAAATGATGGTTGAATCCTATTTGAACTAGGGACCTTAAAAGCCTTCACAAAATTGCGTAGACCCAACCTTCAAAAAAGGAACACTACATTTTGGAGTGCAAAATGAAGATCTTTTTTATCACTTGTTCCCTACTCATTAGGATGCAATTCCATGTAAGGGCACCCATCCACTATTTTAATGGGAACCCCTAATGTGGGGGGGTTTTCAATGTGAATAGTAGACCTTTCAATCCATTAGTTCCATGTGATAGTCCAATTTCTTCTAATTCACATGAATTATAATTCATTTTTTTCATTTTAAATAATTAAATTTTATTTGGGAGCACCGTAATGTTCATATCCAATTTATTTATAAAATGAAAAAATTTGGAACATGAAACAAATTAAATAAGAATATGATATAAAGTTGTACATAATTAAATAATTGTTGAACAACTTTACAAGGAAACTTTTAAAACATTTTTTGGAATATTTTTGTATGGATAAAAGGGTATGATGATGGATCCATTTCATCCATTATTGATTACAATGAACTTTCGTGGATGAATTTGAACAATGGAGTATTGCAAGTCTTGTGATGTGTGTCAAGAATTTGAAAACAAGGTCATTGTTCGACCTCCTTTGCACCCAATTTCATCATTGGGAGCATTTGAAAACTGGGGAATTGATTTGATTCAACTTTTCCTTGTCACTTCACAAAACAATATTTTTGTGACATGAGAACAAACTACCTCATGAAGTGAGTAGAAGTAAAACTTTTGAAGATGTCCAAGAAGGAGAAGGTGACAAGGTTTGTGTATCAAAGGATTATGACATGTTTTGAAATAGCTCTCAAAATTGTTTCAAACAATGGCCCACAATTTGCAAATGATATCATTTAAAAATTCATGAAGAAGTTAGCCATCAAACATCACATGACCAACACATATAAGCCTAACATCGACTTTTTTTAATGTAAACATAAAATGATTTTTGGGATTTTTCAATCACTAGAATTTGAGAATTATTTTCGAAAAAAATCTTCAAGTTCCTATACATGATTTAAATAGGTAGCCAAAGATATAGAAAGATGTTCAAAATTTTTTACTTTCATATATTGTTTATTGCCAAATTTGACTCAACCTTCCTTTGGATAGTCACCACTTTGGTCATATTAAAAAATTCACTTCAAAAAATATTGGTTGGTCTTCAACATTAGCTTAGTGATTATCACGGTGTGTTAATAATGTTTAAATGATTAATTTATCCAATAAACATGTGTTTTTTCCCTAAAGGTTGGGTTTTAAGCAATGTTGGTTTTTTTTTTTTAAAGAGAACCTTTGGTCCTAGTTGTGACATTATTTTTTCTTTGTTAAGTTCTTCAAATGAAGGTTTGAGATCAATTCTTCATATTTTTAACCACAAATGATTTTGATTTTGGGACAATTTTTCAAATTCAAAACCTTTGTCATGCCCACTTAAAAAATTGGGTCCAATTCCATTTACAAATTACACACTTTTCAAAACTACATAAATATTGTATAAATATGACATTTTACACAAATTAAAACTAAGGATGCATAGATATAACTAATTAAAATCCATAAGTTACTTATGAAATTTTACATACTTTCCACCATTTCCAAAAAAATTAAAAATGTTTTATTCAATGAATTTGAACCTATGTTCAAAAAACATTTCTTCAAAGTTTTGATCTTGGTTTCAATTTGCACAAATAATTAATTCCCTAGTTTAGATCTTATGTCAATTCTACCAAAAAGATGTTGATTTAAGTCCAAGTTACAAAAACTTAACATGAAACCCTTAGGTTTGACATCCAAAACTAAGGAACCTACCAACATTAAAAAACCTTAAAACAAAATATGGGTTCTTCTAAATTGGTGCATCTATTGAAATTGTGTTAAACAATAGCGTTATCCATAAAATAAGACAAGCATAACACCAAAACCCTAAATTTGGTCATACATAAGGTGAGATTAAAAAAAAACTTGCAAATTTTTTTTAAAATATTCAACTGAGGGAGGGTGAAACTCAGAAAACCATCAATTTTGGTGGTAAATTGAGTTTCATCTTGTCTTTCATTTTCAGTGACCGCCTTTCCACTATTTCAACATATATTTTCGTTGCTTTTGTAGTTTAAAAGGAGGTCCAGAACTATGAAAATTAATTTTTTATTAATTTTTTCTAACACATAAGTAGACTATCAAACATTCTTCAAAATATCATTTGCAATATTTGTCATTCACATGATTTTCAACATGAGACTTTTGGGATAGGATCACCCATGCGCCTAAAGTCGAATATTTATGTGAAAATTACACCCCAAAGGAGTTCATCACACGTGCCTAAAGATTTTCCTTTATGGGGATCACTCACCAAAACACTATAAAGTTTCAACAATGGTATTCACAATCATCTCCACATTTTATTTCTTCAAAGCTTCCTATTCACATATAATGCTTCTACAAGTCTTGATCCAACTAACAACATGAAATTATTGAATGCAAATTATGAGTCAAAAGCTCCAATCTCTACCCCTTAAATGCTTGAAGGAAAAAAGTGGGTTAATAGTTAACCACATTCATCAACATCTATTCTCTATGTATCAAACCAATTGTGAAGTGTCACATATAACTTTTCATCTTTCTATGGATAGATTTTACATTATTTGGAGTCTAGGATTATTACTAAGCCAAAATAGTTATGTAAATTATTCATAATCAACCTTTATGCCACTAGTCAAAATATTCTCCTTGTGAGGCCCGTGAGGCTCATTATTTTATTCCCCATTTTTATCCATACTATTACCCCAATCCATAATATTATCATTGCAATTATTAGTAATTATTTTGTTGTTACACTTCTACCTATACAAGTATTATGATTAGTTTCCAACCTTGTGCATTAAATGTTAAGTTTTAGCATTTCATATTGAGTTATAACATTTCATACTAAGAATTAATAAAATGTCTTTACTTTGCCAATACCACTGAAAGAGGGGATAGGGGGTGAAAGGATGCCCAAAGACAAGGTGAAAACAAGGTTACTTTACGGATAACTCTAATATAATTGTTCACAAAGTATCAACATGGGATATGGGTGTGCTAGTTTTGCCAAAACTAAGGAGGAAATCAAACGTCAAGATGAAAATGGAACCATATTGGTTTTCTCACCTAAATTGGTCCTCATAGGATTTTCACCCCCAATTAAGAATTTGCCTTGCTTCATGGTTTCATGTTGTTCATTTTCTTCATTAAAGCATGTAAATTGTTATTACCTAAATTCATTAAATAATGCCCATTTTTGCTCAATTTACAACTACACTCAAATTTGGGAATAAACATGGGGTCCAACTAAGGCCCAAAGACACAGTGATTTTAAAGGATAACTTTACTAGTTCAAAAATATATATGATGTGTTTTAGTATAATAATGCACTTTTGTTTTTGTCTAATATGCTTCTTTAACATAAATGAAGTGCATGTGTATAATTATTGATATATATTTTCAAGTAACAATTTTTTTTCAATGGGTATACCCATCATGTAAACCCTTAATATTAAAATTGTTCTAGATCAAAATAAAGTATGGGTATGATAAAATTGTGGTTTCTAATAAATGAGGTATGGTCATGGTAACCCCTATTGTATACTTTTATTTGTAGTTTAAAACAAGTACATGTAATATTTGTTTTTGAAATGAAGAAAAAGTTCACATTTTGGAAATATTAACAAAACTTTCAAAGGCCAAACTTAGTGAAATCATGCAGAAATCCCATGTTAGAATGCAAAAATCAAAGTGTTTGATTCATCCTTAGTACAAATATGCACAAAACGCATAAGAAAAATTTGATTTGCTTTATGAAACATAAAGCTAAACTATGTAAAGCTAAACATACACACACATGCACACACAAATGCTACAACCAAAAAAATATTTGTGGTTTTTATGAAAGGTTGATGCAAGCTAAGATGTTTTATTATTGGCATCACAACAATATTACAGTCCTTTTTTACCCTATATTTTGATCCCCATGTAAATAATGAGTGAAAAGTTGTCAAAATTTTCAAAAAGACTATATTTTAGACCATTACAATTCTAGCTTCCATCATAATCATCCATAAATGTGTCTTTACATGGTGAAAAACGACTCTAGGTCAAAAAGACAAAAAAGGATGACGTGTGACAAGATTTTGGTACACTTAAAAAAATTTGCACACAACAATGGTTGTAAGCATCAACATTGGAGTGCACAACAAAAATAATTACTGAAATTAAATGGATTGAATGCTGTTTAATTATTATACCATTCCAAGGTTTTTTTTTGTAAATGAAGGAAATGGATTTTGGGTGATTTTTTTGCCACATAATGAATCACCTTCACACATTCACCTTGGATTAGACATCCATTATGTGCTTCAGATTGATCGACATGCTTATGATTATTGACCCCACAATATGACAAATTGGTAGAATTAGAAACACTAATAAATTGGCAAAATTAGCACCAACACATTCCAACAAATTGGGCAAAATTGAAAAAACCAAAATTGATTTTTGATATATATAAAAGTTTCATGACCTACTTACCTGGATTTTTTTACACATATCCATTCTTATGTACAAATATATATGTCTTACATATATATTCAAGGGTAGGGATATGGTTTAATTTTTCAAAATTACATACCCATGGGTATGTGCACCATGTAAGTATATTGATTTTAGGGTAAATATTATACATTATTTGTACCCGTAAAGTATATTATAGTAAAATAAATACCCACACAACATTGGTTATGACTTGTGACAAAGCATTGCAAGTGGTTGTGAGTTCAAATCATGAACAAGTCATGGTGTTTAACTACTAGATCATTAATACTTCAACCCACCTATAAATGAATTGTAAATTGCATAAAATTGGGGATGGAAGGGTAATGAATAAATGGAAGGTCATTATTGTCAAAATTTTGGAGTATTCAAATTGGGTTGCCATATTAAACCTTTTTTCAAAAAATTAATTATTTTGGTAAACATTTACCAAATCGATCATTTGTAGGGTATGGGTTTTTCATGAATCAACATCCTTGATTAACATAACCATACATTTTCTTTTAAATGAAAAATTTGTAAATATTTTTATTGTAGTTAATAACTACATAAGGAATCTAAAAGGACAACCCATTTAACTCTTCACCTTGCAACTAGCACATGAATTTTCATGTGACAAACTAGAAAGAATTTTTTGTCTTCAAGTTATATGAGGGGAAAATAAAACACCACAAGTGCATGAATGAATGCAACTCAATTGAACCCAATTTTATCAAAATTCAATTCCTAATCTACTTATGAGCATCATTTTTTTGAGTTTCCTATTTCAATCCTACAATGTAAATTCAAAATACACAATTTTCAAGCTTCTTCTTAATTGATATATTCCTTAAAAAATCTATTGTTCACATGGTATTTCTTAAATTATGAGTAAGAAAAATACAAATGTCATGATAACTCAAAAGTCTATATGTATTTTGTATTGACTCAAAGAATGAAATTGACATTATTGTTTCTATTAACAAGATTGCAATTGTGTCCTAGCCCTTAGAGTATTCCCACTAACACATTATAAAACAAGTTTTGGACCCAAAAAAAAATTAAATTATGTTAATTTGGGGCAATAAAATAATTTTGAACCAACATTTGTGCACAAGATGTTGTGGCTAGTAAAATGCATTGTACAATCTAACACATCTTGATGGTCAAAATGATCGATTGGTCCAAGTGGTTTGTTAATAGCCGCCCACCTCTTAAAGTCCCAACTTTATGTGTATGGGTGTTGGCATGGGAAATAATAAGCCTTGGATGTAAAATTTATTGTTTGAGGCCCAAATATTGGTTATGGATGGAACTATTTTTAGTAAGAATTATAGTTATGCCAATGTGAGTAAAATGGCATGTAAAATAAAAATTGGATGAATACAACCTTCAAATAGGATGAATCTAGGTTTGAACTTTGGATTTTGGATCAATGTTGTTTAATTTTAAGCTAGTTCAAAGTTTAGTTTTCAAATTGATTTCAAATCATTAGACTATTTGTCCAAAATTTTGAAAATTTAACAAAAGTGAACTTAGAGTCAAATTCCAAACTAAATTTAAACCAAGGAATTGGCATGAACAACAAGACCCAAACCTTGACTAAAACTTGGACCCAACCTCCAAACTTGTTTTTGTTAAGGTTCCAATTCTTTATGTAGTTTCTATTTCTATTCATTTTAAAATAAGATTAAATATGTTGTTAGTTTGTGAAAAAGTTTCAAGTATATAAAAATTTCAAAATAATAAAGTTGGGGTGAAGGGGAGGGTTGGGGTTAATTTATCTCTTTAAATCCTCATATGTTATGTTATTAAAGTTGTGGGTTTTTAATTTCCATCTAGGAACACAAATTTCAACATTCATTATAATATATTACGTGTTCATGACCTGATGGAAAGGGGGAAGATGCTACAATTACATGTGTGACGAATTATAATATGGCTACATTCACAAAATAAGGAGTTGGGGGTGCAGCCTTAATAAGGACTTTGGTGATTACTTATTTTGAAAGATTTTGGGTATATTCTAGGAATATTCCATTTTAAAATTGCAAAAAGTCATAAGAAAGTCTTTTTCAATGCAAAAACATGTTACATTATACTGTTATGTGAATATTTGTTTTAAGAGTCTATTCAAAATTATGTCATTGTCAAGTCTTTTAAAAGTCACTTATGAATTTTTTCAAGTAATAAAAGCATTGTAAAAAACTAGTTACAATTATTAATCAATGTTTTTGAAAATTCAAATTTCATTAGATTCATTTCAAATTATTACACATGTTTCCACAATATATTAAGAACATTATCATCAAAACATATACAAAAATGTGCAATATTAATATAATCTTTGACATGAAAACATGAAAAACAAAACTCCATTTACAATTCCTATGGTTCCTATTTTTGTGAATGTACTCATGTGCAAGTCCAATTACATGTGAAAGCACACTACAGGTTTTTGTGTCTAATATTAAAGTATATGCCTCCCAAAATGTGATGCATTTAAATTTTTGTTTAAGTTTTGGTGTTTAGGCCTTAGGATTATGAATTTCACAAAGTTAATGCTATGTAGTATTATTTGAAATAAATTTAATCATTTAAATTCAAATAACCATGAATATATTTATGGTATACATAATATAAAAAAACCTATTCCAAAATTTAAAGTGTATTAGGTATTTGATTTGATTAGTCATTCAAATAAATGTTTGAAATGGATTTTATGCATTGGCCCAATTATAATGCTTGTCACCTTCCATTTCAAAATGTTCGTTTATTAAAATTTCAATTTACCACAAACTTATGTCAATGCCTTGAAAAAACCCCATTTGTGAAATGAAAATTGTCAAACTTTTCACATGATTGGTTCGAAATATGTGGAATCACCTATGAAATAGATTTTACAAATTTCATAAAGGTTAAAAATTATTTCAATGTTTTTGGAGAATATTTTCATTTTGTAGTGCATAATTACAAGTGTTATATTCATACAAACATACTCCAATCCATCGTTATATACATAGGAATATATATATATGATTTTATTGCTTAAGTTATGCTCTACTATAATGTGCAAAAACATTGTGAAACTTTTTCATGTTTACATGGTTTAAGTTCAAAGACATTCACCCAAGAAAACACTACAATGTGATTATATAAAAAGGGCCATGTTGTAAAAAAATTTCACCCCAACTTGCATATGGTATGGATGATTGTTAGATCATAGAAATAACAATTGAAAAGCTCATTGTTGATAAGACTATTTGGAGAGTGTATGAAGTATTAGAATTGCAAGAAAATTTAGGGTTTTGGAGACCTCATAATTTGCAATTACTTGGGCATTCTTCAAGTTAAAAAACCTAACAAGAAGTGTCCATATCCAAGTCCCCCCAAAACATGAGGTGCACCATGTGCCACATGACAAATCAAACACCCAATAACAATAACACCACAAATTTTGGAAAAACCATTATTTCTTACACTTTCACATGGGATCACAACTATGAAAAAACACATTGCTAATGAACATGTTGCTTTAGTTCAATATATAAAACACACAAAGGTTTTAGATGGAACTATAACTGGTCAACAAGAAAAGAATAACAACAAAGTAGTGCCACCTTTGACCATTATTAAATTATTTTCTAACCAAAATCCCTATGAAGCATTAATGGCCTTCATTGGTTCTAATTTATTGAAGACTTGGTATTGATAATTCTCAAAGGGTACATGTCAATGCCCCTTAATGTAAGTCCAAGCTTGCAACATCTTTTAGTGTGGCAATGTGATTGAATAAATATCCATTTGGTAAGCAATTCATGCATGAACATATCCCAACCATGTTGGCCAAAACAATGTATCTTTATGTGCTCCCCTCTATTGCACAATGTGCAAATTCCACATCCACATTTGACCTCTTGATGTCCATAACCAACTTTGGTACCTTTGCTTTTGTAATAAACGTGATTAACAAATAGTGGATTTCCTACCATGTTACAACAAGGTTATTTGAAGCTGTTGACACATTTGAAGGTAACCTTGGCAAAACAAATGAAACATCTTTTAATTAAGTACCATGTGAGTACCAATTACCAAACTCAATAATTGCATATGCCAAGGATGAGGGCACAAACTTAAACAATTCCAGAACTCCTAATTTGATTAATGTGATGTCTCATGCACCATTGCAACTTTCTTCATGATATATTGGAACAATGGTTTTGAGAATGTTATGTCCAAATTTTGTTAATATGTAACAAATGATATTAAAATGGTAGTTGGGATGAAAGAGATGAGCTTGGTTGAAGCTCAAAACATTTTATAAAAAAACATCATGTGCACAAAGGAATTTGAAAAGAGCATGCAAGAATGGGAAATGATTTGTAAGGAGGTTGGCTTGAGGTCATGCAAATTGAAAACACTAATTCAAACTAAGTTTGTTTCAAAAATTATATTGTTTTAAGAAAATTTGGAATACTGCGTTATTGTAAATTTATATTATAGTCAACAAACTTCAAGATTACAAGCTTGGGTGCTTTCAAGATCAATGTGAATAATTGTAAAATCAATAATTGAAACGTTAAACCTTCATTTGTGGTGAAACAATGTATTTTAAATCAACATAAGGGCTATTAATTGTTGTCAAATGCTTCAGTTGATGCATTTTCCATGAATTAAAAACTACATAGAGGTTCCAAAGCTTAGGCAACCTTTAATCCACCTCTTCAATGTGAAGATCTTGTGCAAGATTTGGAAATATTGTATGCAAGGGTAGGGCTTGAGGTCATTCATGTATTAAACCTTTTTATGGCATTCGTAATCACTTTTAACCTTGCCAAAACACACAATATGTGTGTCCTTCAATTGGATCTTCAATTCAAATGCTTTTAGTGCATCATAAAATATAATAGCAAAGAGAAAACAAGGGCAATTATGAAAGAATATGACCAATAAGTCTTGATGACTCTTTGGTCATGAACATTTTCAAGTAGTTAAATCATGGACATATAGACAAGGTCACACTCCTAGATGCCCCCAATGTTGATGAGTTTCTTTGGGGTTTTGTATCTTGAATTGAAGAAACCATTTTGGGTGAACCCATCCTTGGGTGGTACCATAAAGAACCACCTCAAGGAATGGTTAGGGAACCAAAAATGGACAAATCATTTTTTAGGGCCTTTTCCTTTAAATGTTTTCAAAACTATAAATTGTTTTTTTTCTCATGTTTATTTGTTGCATGCACTAATATATGGTTTGAAATTTATTTTGGAACAAAAAAAAGTGAAAATTGTTAAAAAGTTGTATTCTTAATAAAAATGGCCCCTTCACAAATCAATAGCCTTAACTTTGGAAATTCATAATTAAATTATACTTATTCAATTAACTGCCTAATAGAAAACTAAAAATCTAATGACTTAAAATTATCTTAAGAAAAAAAATTTCAATAAAATTCTGAAACCATGTTTCAAATTTGTGTTCTTAACCAAAAAGTTCAAGGAAAGGAACCAACACTACATTTTTTAAATTTTTTTCAAAATGCAATGATTAAGAACATCAAAATACACACTATTATTGATATTATTGAAAATTTAAAATCTATGGAACCTAATAAATATTCTCATTAAAAAAAATGAAAATACTTATTTAATTGTTTCCTATGATTTTTTAAACTTCGATGGGTCTAGGAAAATCAAGGTGTGATGTTTTTAATGGTACTAAACAAGGATGATTTGCCTTTTTTTTTTGGTGAAAAACAAATTGCCATTATATTGTTGGACATTTATTAATGAAAATAATGCACCATCTCCCTTCCATTAGTGAAAAAACATTAAAAATAGTTTTTTATTGTTACTTTTTTAGCTTGCCAACTTTTGAGTAGTCTAGGGTTTTAGATTGAAATTAAGTGGATTTTTAAAGTTGTTAGAATATTCCTTGTTTTGGAGTATAGAACTTCTAAACAAATTTGTGATGATATTGAAGAAGTGGCCAAATTTCCAAAGATTGGTTGCTTTCTTGTTATAAGGGCAATGGAGGACTTCTTAATCATCGATGACATAATGTTTGATGATTGGACAAGCCCATCCTTGGGTGGTACCACTAAGAATGTCACACCCCAAATTTCTTAGATCCATTCAACTTTAGAGCAACACAAAATTCATTAAAAAAAGACTTTTCATTTCAAATTTTATATATCAAAAGATCATCCAAGTCATGTAAAATTTGAAACTTCACTTGAATTTTTTAAAAAATGTTTTGATAGTCCAAATGAATGGTTAAAAGAAAAGTTAACAAAGTAACGTTTTAGATCCCTTTGTTGAGGAACATAGAGGAAACATGCTTTTTCACTTTAAAAATGTTTTTAATTTCTAAGAAAGCCTAAGATAGACCCTTATTTATTTGACCAATAAATAATGGATTGAGGAAATCATAAAGTTTTGAGCAATTTTTGAAGGTTAGGACTAGGAGGTTTTGAAAGGCCATCACATTCACATTTACAAATTTGTAGTAATTTTCACTTTTTTGTTTCAATCAACAATTGAGGCCATACTCTAATAATTATGATTGATAAACTAGAAACAAAAGTTTTTACAATGATGTAACTTAACATTTAATGATAAAAAGTTAAAAACCTTAAAAACACATGTTTGAAACATTTCAAGAACACAAATTTTTTACTTATGTAACTTATGTAGGTGTTTACAAATTTTCCATAATGTGTACATAAATGAAAAACACAAAATCCATGTGGTGCAAATCAACAATAAAAAGAAAAATTAAAATATCTAATTAAACTAATTAAATTAAATGAAATCCACCTTTCTTCGATAAGGTGGTTCCTAATGATGCCACCCAAAAATGAATTTGTTCAACTATGAAGATGAGTTTAGGGAAGTTAGTCTTATTGCTCAAATGGTTGTCAATAATTAATATACATTTAATACATGGGTTGACTACAAAATATAATTTAATACGTAAGTCCATGGAGGATTATTTTGAGTTTCATAGGAGGCTTTAGGTAGGGAGAATTGCCTATCTACTTTGTTTTACTACTTATTCTCCGGTTGACCATGTATCTTCAATTTTCATGATTAGCAATCCTAGATGAATTTCAATCTTTTAACAACTTTGTGACTCAAGTTTGTAGATAGAACTGGACACAATATTTTAACTCCTATTGTTAATGATTATGCAATAAAAAGACACTACAACATTATCACCATAGAAAGATTTTAAGTTGATATGAATTTTTTTAAAATTAAAAAATAATAATTATGGAGGCATTTTGTGAGAGATGTATCCTATAGTGAAATTTTGCCTTCTTTTGGTTTGCTTTTGAAATTGCTTAACGTCTAGGTTACATTTTTATTGCAGGTGAAATGTGACCATGTCAACTTGGCTTTCCTAGTTAGGATACATGTATTGTTATTTCATTTCTATTATGGAAGTCTCTTTCCTTGGCATGTAAGATGGCGGTGGCAACTTGAGGTGGGGATTCTAGCAAGAAACCATATGTATGTGCAAGAATTGCAAGCATTATTGAAGGCAATCCTTTGCATTTTGAATGCATACCATCTTGTAGGGGACTTGAAACTATCTAGCTTGCACCCCATAGAGTTTGATGTGTTTGTATTCTCCATTGAACATGACATACATAGATCAGGTTCTAAGTTTTGATGTATATGATTCTTTAATATCATAGTACATGGGGTGGCCTTTGGTACAAATTATTTAATTTTTAGAAATGTTGATTTTTTCAAAATTATTTTTCTCTAAAAAAATTTTTGTGAAGAAAAATGAAAAATACTTTTGGATATTAAAGGAATATTTTTTTGGTGTGGCATAGTTATATCTTCCACAAACATGTGCTAAACTTGCCCCTATACTACACTATATTTGCTTTTGTTTGAATGCATTTTTCATTCATTGCTTGGGTTCAAGCTTGTCTCAAGTTTTATTTTGGATATCATACCTACATGACATTTAAAAATACAACATCAATAGAAGCTTGGAAGGACTTTCATGCAATCTAGAATTCACCTAATGTCCAAAAACTAAAGTGATTTCACAACCAAAAAAAAAAAAAGAAAAAAAGTTCAAATTCATATACTAGGTAGGCACTAAAAAAAATATACCCAATAAATATCCAAAAACTAATGTGATCTCCTCCCCCCGCCCCCAACCCTCCCCCCAAAAAAAAAAACAAACTACAAATTCCAAATTCATATAGGTAGGCACAAATTAAAAAAAAATCTACTCAATAAGTAAATATACAAAAACTCAAGTGATTTTAACCCGAAAAAAAAAGTACAAAGCCCAAATTCATATAGGTATGCACAAATTTAAAAACAAATCTACTCAATAAAGAAATATTCAAAAACTAAAGTGATTTCAACCAAAAAAATTACAAAAATACAAAACCCAAATTCATGTAGGTAGTAGTAGGTACCTAAAACTTGCCTAGTTATGTAGAAGCTTCCAGAACTACCTAGAAGGAAGGAGAAGGGGGGACGAAGGGAGCAAGGGAGCGAGGGTAAAGTAAAGTTTTATTTTCTTTAATTTTTCTAAAAATGCTAATTTTAATATCTTACGCATTGGAACTTGGTCACCTATTTTACCGGGTCAAACACGGCGTCCTCGTTGGCCGCCCGCCAATTCCACGGGCGTCATCTCTCGGCCTCTTATGGGCCGGACGCGCTGCCGCGTGCTCGTCGTCGGTCATCGTCGTCGTCGCCGCGGAGTTCTTCGGCGAAGAGGAGCGAGCGAGCGAGAGAGAGAGAGAGGACTTGAGAATTTTGCAGAAGGTATTTTAGGATTTTCGCAGTCGTCTGCGGTGTTTTGTTTTTCTCACCGGTGGGTTTTGGAGAGTTCTGAGTCGGTGGCTGGCGGTGGTGGTGGGGTTGCAAGCCAAAGTTTTGAGGAGTTTTGGACTAAGAAAGTAGAGGACAGGAAAGTGAGTGAGCGGTGGTCACTACCGAGCAGAGGAAGAGAACTTAGTGAGCGCACCAGGAGGAGGAGGAGGAGGAGGAGGAGGAGGCGGAACAGCGAGACAGAGGGAAGAGAAAAGTGAGTGGCGGTCGGTCAGCGAGCGGAGGAGGAACTCAAACCCTAGAGAGGTAACAGGAAGACACTTTTGATGCTGGATTGCAGGAGGACGAGGAGGAGAAGAACAGGAGAAGAACATAGAGGACCGGTTTCGTGCTATGCCGTGGATTGCTGCAACTCTCTTTTGAGGAGGAGTATCGTAGATAAAGATAAACAACGGATGCAATCACAAGGACGGAGGAGGAGGACCAGTGGCGGAAAGTGTTTTGTTTGCGGAGAAGAAGAAGAAGAAGAAGAAGAAGAAGAAGCAGCAGCAGCAGCAGCGGAAGAAGAAGAGTTTAGGGTTAGCGGAAGAAGAAGAAGAAGAAGAAGAAAACAAGCGTTACTGTAAAACCCTAGTAGAGATAGATGTCAATAATTCCAAAGGGAGGTACTCTCCGCATCCGGGAGGTGTGGGCGGAGAATTTGGAGGATGAGTTAGAGTTGATTCGAGATATTGTGGATGACTATCCTTACTTGGCTATGGACACCGAGTTTCCAGGAGTGGTGGTAAGGCCAGTCGGAACCTTCAAAAACAGTGCGGAGTATAACTATCAGACACTTAGGGCAAATGTTGATATGCTCAAGCTTATCCAGTTGGGACTCACTTTCTGTGATGAGAAAGGGAGGTTGCCACGCTGTGGCACATCTGACTACTGTATATGGCAGTTCAATTTCCGGGAATTCAATCTCCGGGAGGATGTATATGCACAAGATTCGATTGAGCTTCTTCAACAGAGTGGGATTGACTTCAAGAAGAATGAGGAACGAGGGATTGACTCGCAACAGTTTGCGGAGCTTTTGATGTCATCTGGTGTTGTGTTGAATGAGAATGTGCATTGGATCACTTTCCATAGTGGGTATGATTTTGGCTACTTGTTGAAGCTCCTGACGTGCCAGAATTTGCCATCACGAGAGCAAGACTTCTTTGTCTTGTTGAGGACCTACTTTCCGTCACTGTATGATGTCAAGTACCTCATGAAGTTTTGCCATAATCTGCATGGAGGGCTCAACCGTCTGGCTGAACAATTGGAGGTGGAGCGATATGGACCTTCACACCAAGCTGGCTCTGACAGTTTGCTCACATCTTGTACATATCGCAAGCTCAAGGAAGGATACTTTGATGGGTCCACTGGGAAGTATGCTGGTGTTTTGTATGGTTTGGGTGTGGATAATAGTGAATCTTAGTGCCCATGGTTTGGCCTGCTTGGCTTGGCATTCATGTAATCAATGGCATACGGACAAAGTCCATTACTTAAGAATTTTTCTTGAATTGTATTATGTTCTTATTTCACAAGCCCTCTCTGCGTGCTTTCTTAACCTGTATTTGTTCAGATTTATTTCTGTGTATCAAGTGTAAGCCACAGGTGCAGGTTTCAAAAAGAGCTTGGCTTTTTGGTCTGACTATTGAAGTCAATTGTCTGTTTTTTTGTCCTTAGGTGTGTGCCTGTCTCTTTGTGCACATTTGGGTTGGCCTTGATTTTTAATGTGAGGTACACAAGGGTGGGAGAATGTTGACACAAGGGTTGCTATTCCTGGCATAGCATTAGATGAGGATGGGAAGTAAGGCAGCTCAGTGGGAACAGATGCAGCTGATGACAAGCCATTGTGAGTGTAAATCTTTCTGTCTGTTGTTGGGTTTGGATTTATCTGTTCTAAAGGAAACTGTGATGCCATTTAAATTGTAGTTCTTTGTAGCTCAAATGGAAAGCTGAATTGCATCCTTTGTAGCTCAAATAGTGACCTTCATTAGTCTTGTGATGCAGAAAGGTGACGTCTTCAAGTTTCTATCAAGCAGCAACAGAGGTTGGCTTAGCAAGAGAGATTTGTGTGTGATGTTGAAGCATTTGGAATCTTCCAAGTGATTACTACAAGGGCTTCTTAGTCCTAAGTGGGGAGCTTTTGAAATCCCACTTGGCCCTCAAAACATTATGTGTTTAAAGTTCTCTGTCCTGCCTCTCTCTTTGTTTCTTCCTCTTTGCCTTGTTTGGTGTTTTCATTTTCTTCTTGTTTGTGTTCATCTTTGTTCTTGGTTTCCTTTTTCTTCACCTTCTGTTTTAGGTCTCATTGGGCTAGCCAAGCCAGGATCATCATGGCTGTGTCTTCCTGTTGCTGCTGTTGGTCTTGTTAGAGAAATTTCAGTACATTAGTTAGTGTATGAAATTGCTCAAATCCTCATCATTTTTGTTATTGTTTCCTATGTTCTTGAGGGTTGGGTGGGTTTCCCCTCTTTCCTGTTAGCCAATATATTGCTGGTTTTAAATCTTATATGATCTTACTATGGGGAAAACTCTTGATTCTCATTAGGTCAGACTTGGAATTGTAAGTATGAAGAGTTCCAAATTGTTGTGAACATCCATCTTGATGATGCGTAGTAATACACCAGACCCCTAGTTACCACTGTGTGATGTAAGGTATTCTGGGTTGGGATTGGTGACCTGCATCAAGAATTGAGTCTCTGGGTCACAAGGCTTCAAGAAGCAGTGATTTTGTACAGACTTCCTCTTCGAGTCTGTCCGCACTTCTATTTTATGGTGAAAATTGAGGTTTTTCTGTGCAGTCGTGCAGGTCTTGAGAGGCTGAGAGTCTAGTGCCCATCTTTGTTGCTGGGTTAACTTTTGTGGGTAAGTTGGATTACAGCAGATTGATGCTCTGTGAAGAATTTCCTTGATTGTTCTTCTGTCAACAAGCTGCAGCCAGAATTTTGCTGGAGATGAATGATCTTCTTTTCACACATGGTCATGGATTTCTAATTTCCATCTTTCTAATGTGTCTATTTGATCTTAGCTCAGGACATAGCAGGTGTGAACTAGAATTCCAGTAGCTTTTGAGCTTTTGTTCTGGGAGGCATAATTTCAGCTTAGCTATACAGTTGTGTTATTAGGGCATCTCCAACCCACACCTGCAAACGCCCCCTTCTATTAAATCTTGCATCAGGATAGCGTAAATCCTGCCGCGCTCCTGTATTGATGTGGATTTTGCAGTGGTCATTTTAACCCCTTTAAATTCTTTTTTCTTGGACAGTGAGTATTACTCGTCCAGATGTAAAGATATAAATGGTCTTTGACTGTGTAAAGGGACTTTCATGACATTTGTGGGTAGCGACAATGATCATTAAAGACAATTTTGTTTTAACATGAAGGAGTTGTTTACAGTTTTGGGGGTGGAGATGCTCTTATGCCTGGAGTGCAAATACTACCATGTCCTGGTTTAATGCACAAAAGACATATATACTAAGAGCCGCTCCAGCAGTGCTCAGTATGTGACCCTGGAAATTAAAATTGGATGAAGAAAAGTCAAAACATGTTGGTTGGGCTGCCCCAGCATGTGACCCTGGAAATTAAAATTGGATGAAGAAAAGTCAAAACATGTTGGTTGGGCTGCCCCAGCATGTGACCCTGGAAATTAAAATTGGATGAAGAAAAGTCAAAACATGTTAGTTGGGGTGCCCCAGCATAAAATGATCGCCAGGTTTTGATGGCAGGTGCCTACATTACAACCTTTTTGAAGTCAGGGGCATCGTGCCCCAGTATGTGACTGTGTGCAGGTGAGTGGGAACAGGGTAATTGTTAGTAAAATCTTTTTTCACCTAATAGTAAATATTGCAGGGAGTAGTGATAATTTTTGTTTTATTTTGTTGTGAATTGAAATGGCAATGTATCAATGCATCATATTTCATGATGCATTATGTCATCATGCATCATGTTATATCATTAACATATATCCTATAGTAGCTACATATAGTGTAAGGAAGGGTGGGGAAATTTTCAAACTGACTACATGGATAAGAAGCTTCATTGATAAACATTTAAATTTTTGTTCACTATACTATAATTGTTAATGTATCAAAAAAATCAACACATTAAAACTTCAAAATATATGGATAACATATTATCACATTTCCAAGTTTATTGGTAAGGTAAAATGATTGTTAATTTAGTACCAAATCATCAATTTATTGTTGACACATGGTGTGAACAATACATTGAATGTATTTCACACTTGAGAAATAAATGGCAGCATATGAAAACTCAACATGTCACTTTTCAATTATAATTAACTATAATTTATCATGTGTATTTGATACATTAAGGATTTATTTATACATTAATGATTTGTTGATACATTAAGAATTATTTAGCCCATCTAAACATAAAAAGAACGAGAATTTTTCAAAATAGATGGACAAGAGGTTGCCACATTTCCAAGTTTATGGGTAAGGTGAAATATTGCCAATTTAATAAAAAAACCATTAATTTATTATCAAGATGTGATGTGAGCAATACATTGAATGCATTATAGATATATTTTCACTCTTGAAGAATAAACCCAACATATGAAAATTTGACACCTAGTATACATTTACCATCATTTTTCGATTATAACTAATTATTATTAACCATATGTTACTCATACAATAAAAATTTATTGATACATTAATGATTTGTTGATACATTGAAGATCTTTTGATACATTAAAGTTTTTTCAACCCATCTAAACATAGAAAGAACAAGAAACTTTTCAAAATAAATGGGCAAAAGATTGTCACGTTTTCAAGTTTATGGGTAATGTAAAACAAATGTTAATTTAGTAAAAAAACCATTAATATACTATCAAGGCATGATGTGAACAATACATTGAATGTATTATTAATATATTTTCACACTTGAGAAATAAACTTTACATATGAAAATTTGACACCTAGTATACATTTACCATCATTTTTTTGATTATAACTAACTATTATTAACCATATGTTATTGATACACTAAAGATTTATTGATACATTAATGATCTATTTATACATTGAAGATCTTTTGATACATTAAGGATTTTTCAGCTTGTCTAAACATAGAAAGTACATGAAAATTTTCAAAATAAACGAACAAGAAGGTGCCACATTTCAAAGTGTATGTGTAAAGTAAAAATTTGATTAATTTGATCGAAATACACCACTATGCTATTAACATGTGGTGTGAGCAATACATTGAGTGTATTAGTAGTATTTGACACTTGAGAAAGAAATCTTTGCATATAGGGAAAAATTGAGACATGGTATACATTTCCCACCATTGTAAAATTATAACCAATTATTGTTCGCCATGTGTTTTTTGTTATACATTAAGGAAATTTTCAACATGCTTACACATAAGAAGGGTGGGAAATTTTTCAAAATGCGGCTACAAAATTAATTGCCACATTTCCAGCTTCATGGGTAAAATAAGATCAATGTTAATTTACTCAAAAACACCAATATATTAACACATGGTGTGAATAATACATTGAGTGTGTTACAAGTAATCCACACTTGAAAAATGAACGGTTACATATTTAAAATTGACAATTGTTATACATTTCCCGCCACTTTTTGATTTTACATAGTTGATATTTTCATTTTTTAATCTATTATAAATATCCATTGAACTTTCAATGAAGATTATTTTGCAAATTAAGGTCTAGGGTCACATTTTTCAAACTTTTGCATATTAAATGATATGAATTTCCTTTTCACATGATCTTCTTATGTTATTCCAAGGCTGTTTTCACTACAAGGAATCTTATCCATTTCAACCCATGTGTTTGCGACTTCTATCCAAATCAACCATTTTTGTGGCTTTAGATACAACTATCCTCCTGGCACTTAGTGAAAACAACCAATAGTCGCATAGTGGTTTGTAGTTGCATATGCAACTTATATTTGTGATTAATGTTGATTTGGATGAAAATGAAAATGAAAAATACACTTATATCATCCATTTTTAGTGGCATTCCAAAATAGATGAAAATGTAATTGTATTTGTGAGTTGGAAGGTGGTTCAAGGGCCATTGGATACTAGATGGCATCTTTTCAACTTGATTTACAACTATAAATTTTAATTGCAAATGCACATGTAATCAAATGTGAAAAAAAATTGAGTTGGCCAATGAAATTGTTGGATTTAGTGGTCTAATTGTTTTCCTTTAACTTTTTTCAATGAATTAACCATTAAATGTGTAGTAGGGTTTGGTGGGTTTGTAAAAATTTCAAAGGACTCATGGCAAGTAATGGTAAAAATAGGGTCAAGTAGTAGGTATTTTATCATATTGTTGATATATGATAATGTTCTTATATTATTTAATTAATCAGGCTATGTAATTTATTTATTAAATAGGTTACGATTTAAGTAGTAATTGTAATTAAATAATTAAGTAGGCTATGCAATTAATGTATTAAATAAGTAGGATAGGTAGTAAGTAGTAAGTAGGTCATATGTATGTAGGTGAAGTAATAAATATTTTATCATGTTGATATATGTGATTTTTTTGAATTAATTATTATATTAGGTAGGGAATGTAATTTATTTATTGAATATGTTAAGTGGTAGGAGTAATTTATGACCCATTTCATTTCATAGATTTAAATTACATTTTGTTGGTACAATTATGATCTATTTTAAGCAAAATTTTATAATATAATTTTAAAAATCAAATAGATGTTTGAGATGTGAAAAAATATAATTTATTTTCACATAAAATTTTTATCATAATTTTAAGTAAAAATTAAGATATTATATGTGTAAACATAATAAAATTTATAGTTCCATAAAATCAATTAATTTTATGGCATTAATCAATATTTAGAAATTAAAATTGACTATCTAGATTAATAATTTATATCAGAATAAAATAAAATATACTATATTTATATTATAATTTATTTTTGAGTCATTTATAAATATTATACGTGAATAAATTACATATCACACATTTTAATTAAATTATATTGGTAAAATTATGATATATCAAATGAAAAATTGTATAACATAATTTAAAAAGCAAAAATGAAGGTTTAAGATATGAAATTTACTTATGTATCTGTTATTATATTATCCATTTATAAATCATGTGATTGAATTTATTTTTTCCATGGAATGGTCTTTGAAATTGTATTGAATAACGAAATTTAAATATTTTTATTTTCAAATTGATTTATATTTTCAAGAAGATTTTTTTATATATATACATTATTGGAAAAAATTTAAGTTTAAACTTTAATCTTGTCATTTGGACAAAATTGTAATAAGATATCAAAGTTCAAAGATGATGTTTTGTGTAATGTTTGAAATCAAATAGGTTAAATAAAATGCACATTATTTTTTGTCCACAACGAGTGGGGGTGGCTTGGTGGTAATGGAATTGATCTCCATCTTTGGTGTTCAAGGATCAATCCTTATGAATGGCGTGGGTTGTGGTCAATGTTGGAATGTTAACTAAATATTCCCAACCTACATAATTAACATAGGTTAGGTGCCTATGAATTAACTTTAACTAGGCACAATAGGTGGCCTACTTAGCGACCTAAACTAGTTTTTAAAAGCCTAGCCTATGCAATGACATGTGTCAACATGGTACAGGTTGAAATTAATGAATTAAAAATATATAAATATAAAATTATTATTTCATTATTTAAACAATAAATAAATAAAAGTAAATAAATAATGAGATTACATTTTTTAATCGTAAAATCAGTCACAAAATGATGATGCCACATGAACTAGTTAGGATGAATGAAAAGTTCATGTAAGTTGCATCTTTATGTGATTACCTTTGCAACTTGGTGCCACGAATTATCTTTTGCAACTAGAATTTTATGTGATCTGTTTAAGGCAAGTAAGCATTGTAGCAAGTTACATGTGGTAATTATGGCTAAAAATGAGTCATAAATCCAATCATATATTTGCAAATTCCTTGTAGTGTTTGGAGCACAATTTTAATTTACAAAGTTTTCACATGTTATTGTGACCTAATTTTATGTAAGTGAAAGATTTACCATGTTTTTAACATGTATATTGATTATCACAAATTTGAATGTAAAATGCATAGAAACTATTATTTTCTACAATGGTTTTTGTAAGCATGGAGGGGAAGCTGTTACACTTACATGCCAAATCAAGTTAAACTCTTTTCATTAGAAAATGTAGTTCAAACACCACCAAATGGGCCTTTTGATCATGAAGATTTCTTGGGGGAAGTTGTCATTTGACACGTTAAAATGCAACAAGGTCCTCGCCTTGTTGATGTTGCATTCACCCTCACAATTTGGGTGCTTGATTTCATAGCTGGCAAATAATTTGAAGGTCAAGATGGTGGACGATGTTGATTCCTTTGCAAAAAACACATCATTCACCTTGACAATGATTTGCAACAACCATGAATAGATACTACTTCCAAGTTTTCAAGGTTCAAATTTTAACTTCTATTACATTCATACCCCAAGATTTGCATATGTATTATACATGTATAGATGTGATGTTCACTATCTAATGAATTAATTTTATTATTCATGGACTAGGTTTAGGATTGTGATGGAAACCAATATGCTCTTGAATAGAAACTTGGTAAGTATGTTAATGCATATTTTGCACTTCATTTTGAATTTCAAAACTATAGTAAGTTCTTAGCAAAATCAACCACAAACACAACTATGTTGGCTGGGAAAAATTTAATGTAGTTTTTACAAAGCTTATTTTTCCAATGCACAACAAAATTGTGTTTAGCAAATTGTTGTAATTTGGGTTTTAGATAGTTTATGAATTCATTTGATGTTATGTTCTTGTAAACCAAAGTCAGTTTCTTTAGTGTTTAACCATTCCTAGCCATAGAGTGCAAATGGGATAACATGAACCGCACTTGATTGTGTAGGGGACTACTTTTGGGAAAATATTCCTTAAAATATTTTTAATTTTTTTTCAAAACAATCTTCAAATTTTTTAATTTTTAAAAATATTATTATGTCAAGGTTTATATAAAAGATTTCAAAATATATGTAATTTTCAAAAGTTTTGAAGTCTATTTATAAGTCTTTTTAGTGTTAAAAAACACACATTACAACAATTAATGAGCGTTTTTGAAAGCTTTTTATTCATCATATTAACAAAAAAATTCACATGTGCTAATGATATATTATGAACCTTAATATATGAAAAACTCTTATACTTCAACACCAAATTAAATTATCGTTTCTAAATGTGAAAAATTAAGCATGTGTTACACTTGTTGTGGTGCACGTTAATGACTACACCCCATAATGGTTTTCAATGCAAAATGGTAGCACTGGGTTTGATCTTGTCATTTCCTTAGGACACAAGGCTAATTTTTACACTCCACACATTGAATAGTTGCCAAACAAGTAAACACGCTTGCACCATTTTTCATATTCACGTTTTAGACACATTACATAGCCTCCCACAACTCAGTGATACCCTTATATACCACACATGATGCTTGGCATTGTCCATCATGGCCACATACATTTCCACAATGATAGTGACACAATTGAACAATGTCACATGAATTAAACTATTTGACCTCCAAAGGTTCAATGCAAGCTTCAACTCATTCAACTTTACATCATAGATGCAACATGTATTCTTGTCTTTTGGAGGCTTCACAAAGAATGGTTTTAGAGATTTAAATACCTTCAAACCAACAATTGATTTTAGATGGGCATTTTGAAATTTCTTATAAAATTCAATCTACACATATCACATAGTAGAGAGGGGTTTTATTCTAAGATCTAGTTGCTATTCCTAAAACATAATGTGATATGGACATGTGAATTGAGTGCATTTATGTACTATTTAACTTAGACCCTAAAAGCCCAAATTCTACAGTACCTTTGAACATGTAAAGACCTAATTCACTGACCTACACTTCCAACTTTAAATCCAAGGTTCAAGTTTAGATGCATGAAAAGAAGTTATGAATCAACAAATTTAGAACTAAATATGTACTTAAGTTTTCATTAGGAAGCATGAATTTCTTTTTATCATATATGTTAGGCCCCAAATCTTCTAATCTTTTTCATCATATATGTTAGGCCCCAAATCTTCTAATCTTTTTCATCATATATGCTAGGCCCTTTGGGTGAATACACACTACACTATCCATAAAATGTTGTCACAAGGCAGTTTTTTCAAGATTTTGGAATTTTTAATTGGCCATGTGATCAAATACAATCAATTAAAATGAAAAAGGACTCAACATTACAATGTTATATATATTATAATCACATTGTATGAATATCATGGATAGTTTTTGAATAACCATAACATAATGGACTTCAAAGGAGTACCTAAAACCTATAACAGTCCATAATCAATGAGTATGGATTCCATACACCTTCATAAATTTATTTTTAACGAATAAAGGATTCAATGGCAATATGATGTGATAACATTGATGCCAAGGAGGACATTTTGGAAGGATTTTGATGATAAAAAATTTCTATATACTTTGAATTATGGTTTTTTTCATTAAGTCTTTTATTTAACAAACATAATAGTTTAGAAGTTCATTTTTCAAATTTAAGTTCTCCATAAGGTAAACTAGGGTTGAATTTTTTTTTTATAATAAAATTTTAATGATAACTTGTAAAATGATTTGTGTGATTCAAAGTATCTTGCTTTCACATTACCTTCATAATGTTAATTTAAACAATTATGGACTTCCACATGTGCCTAAAAGTGTTACACCTTAGTGTGTTTTCACCCCCTTGAATAGGTTTCTTGCTAAAAATTTCAAATTTGTATTTAAGATGTACATTTTAACCCTAAAGCTTAAAACTTTTTTGGGTTCAATTCACAATACAATTGGTTAATGTGTGAAACATTTTTCAATGTCCTCACTCACGCAATTGACAAAATATTAACTAATATCAACCAGTTGTAAGTCAACTAGCCATATTAAATGTTGTCCACTTACCCCCTCCCAAATAGTTATAACTTTGCTTATATTGTCCTTCACTTGATTGGTTCCATCCTACTCTTGGGAATGAACATACATTATAGTTTTAAATTTGTTTAATTTCCAACACCATTTGAATGTAAAAGTAAATTATTGATAACTTTGAAACATAATATAATTTATAGTTTTTTTTTGAAAACAAATTTGAACATGAAAAATATCTATTAAATATAATTAGAGACCCATCAAGTGGAGGATTCAAGGTCAGAGAATTTGCTTCATGTTTTCATGTACCATTAAGGATTGTAATTAAGTTCTACTAAATCTTATGGTATGCAATGGAACCAAATTGCACCATTGTACATTACACACCAAATTGATGGGTGCCAAATTAAAAAACTTACAATATTGTATAAAAGCTAGTGGCCACTTGCAAAGGTTATAGCATAAGAAAGATCCATTCAACTCACAAAACCTTCATACCATAGATCATGTTGATCACATCCTATTTATAATTGTGGAATACACACATCAAGGATACATAGAGCATAAGATAGGACTAGGAAGAATTTAATGCAACCTTATGAAAATGGATAAGTCTTAATCAACAAATTGTAACCAACACAAAAGGTTTGTAAATTCAAGGTGTTTTTAAATCATAAAGTTATAACCTACGGTTAATGAAAAAATCCTTCAAAATCAAGAATTTCAATGGAAATGTCTAAATCCAACAATGCTAAACCAATGGTTGAAATGAAAATGTGACCTTTTATTGTTCAATGAAACTTAATGCATTAAGGTTATTTGTAAAGTCCCCTATAGTGGGGATGAGATGTGACACTAGGGATAAAAAATTACATAGTTAGACAACTAGGACTAAAATTATTTTTTGCACAATATTTGTTACAAGAACTAGTTTCGTCCCTAGTTTGGCATTTTCATGCATGGTTGATTTCGACCCTTGTGGGGAGGTTTTCATTGCAATCATTTTTTGTCTGCACAAAACTTATGTGTGAAGTTTTTTTTCATGAGTGCAGAATTAAGGCCATAGTTCCATGCTTGAGCATTTTGCAAAAGACTTTTCAATTTGCATAGAAAGTGAGCCTCTTACAGAACTTTCTTCAAGCAAACCAAATTAGGATAGTCTTGGTTTTTTTATGTAAGTTGTTGAGTTATTGTAGGGTGAAAGAGGTTTTGTCAAGGAGCTTCATGTCAAGGAGCTTTGTGAAGGAGCTTTTGTTTTGGTGGTTGTTACATCATCATCCTTTTGCCATTGCTACCACTTGGAATTACTCCACTAACATTTAGTTGAACCTCAAGCAACAACATTAGCTTGTGAGGAGGGCATATTGTGAATTTGAATTGGGAACATAGTTCAACACACTCAACTTAGGGACATTGCCCAAGCTTCAAGCTATCCAAGAAAATTTGAACTTTTTTTTCTAAGTGAGGTTTAAGGTTTAGGGTCCTCAAATTCCATTTGTCCAAGTAACATGGTGTTAGTGGAGACATCTAGAGATGATGAGGTTGTTTTTTTTTTTTTTGCCATGGTGAGGAGTTTAGCTTGTGGCAAAGCTTTTTGTTGTTGATTCTGTTAGTTGCCACTTTTTCTGTTAAGGTGGCAAACTTGTTCAAAGCTTTGTTCACACATGGTTGGTCCATTCACTCAAACATCCATCTTCAAGTCTAGCTCCTATAAAAATTTCCATCCAACCTACCTAAGTAACCTTAAACCATAGTCTGAAATTGCTCCTCCGATTTCAAGGTCTTTTGTTGCCTCTTTTTCTAGACTATATGGTGATAAACCACATCATTCCTAAACTACCAAAGACTCCTTTGATGTTATGGCATCTTTGTCGAATTAACAAATCATGGTGTGTAGCAGTGGGCAAGAATGTAGCTTGGAATGCATTAGAGATAGTTAGAATTACTCATAGGTTATATACTTCAACATTGTTAAAATGTATGCCATGGAAAAGTAGTCTTTTCAAGCATGATTTGAATTAGAATTCCAATGCTTGAATGAGTGTTTGGAAGCAATTGATTTTTTTTAAGATTGTGAATTTGACATTCATTCATTTGAAGACCCACATGTAGGCTTACAAACCCCTAGGTAGAACTAGAGTAGTTTTGGAAATTTGAATGGCCCATACGAGACATCAATTTGAATGTACATATGTGTCACCAAGATGAAAATACAAGCCATGTGTGTATGAAATAATTATATGTTTTCTGGTCATTTATGGTTATGGTTTGGTCTTCACTTTGCTTCACCCTTTGTCTTCACTTGATTAGGCTTTTAATAAGTGAAATATGGCTTTGTTGTCGAAAGGTAAAGTCTCATTTCACTTCATTAAGACTTGAAGACTTCCATTAACATTTAAAGAACTCTTATTAGCCCTACATATGCTCCTTTGGATTAGCCTCTATTTTATTTAAATAAGGTTTGCCTTGAGATGATTAGGAATTGAAAACTTACATTAGCTTAATTATCTTAAATTAGTTCTTGTTGTTTACAAATAGCCTTTGATTAGGGCTTAGAACTTGGACCATCACTTGGAATATCCATACAACCTTGGATTAATCTTTTGGTGTCTTGGAAGCCTTTGATTAACCTATTTTGGATTAAACTGGCAACCTCAAGTTGAATGGATTAGCCTTGAATGTTGAGGATTAAGGCTTTGATTTATTGGATTAGGGAGTGATTAGGATTATCTTCACTTAAATTAGCTTTTGATGTCTTAGATTGGCACCTAATTAGGGCTGTTTTCATTTAGATTAACCTCTTTTAATGCATGTCTTTGATTAAAACTTAAGGTGTAGTCACACTAACACATACACAAGTAGTTATAACTAGTGCTTGGTTTTGTGTATCTAACATTTTAGAAAAAAATAAAGAACTCCAAATGGAATTGCTTTCACATAATGTTATTTTCAATGTATTACTATATATACTATAAAAGTTTTAAATCAATCTAATGAATGAAAAATACCCAAAAACATTTTGAAAGCATTGTAACCAGTGTTTTTAAGCAATACAAAGGACTTGTAAATGAACTTGAATTATTTTTTAAATGACATATTTTTAGCAAATTTTTTATATAAACCAGAACATAATAACGTGATGAAAATTTAAGATTTTGAAAGATTTTTTTAAAGACTTTTGTTCAAAATATTCCAAAAATATTTTGAAATAAACATTTAATAAGCAGTCGCCCAAGGGGGTGGGTGTGGCTCATGATATTCCATTTGCACCCCTTAATTAGGACTATTTTCACTTATATTGGCCTCTGATGTTGAGGATTACTTTTTGATGTCTTGGATTAAAGAATGATTCTTATTGTTTTCATTTATATTAACCTTTGATGTCTTGGATTAAAGAGTGTTTTGATTGTTTTCACTTAGATTAGTCTTTGATCTCTTGGATTAGGGAGTGATTATGATTATTTTCACTTAAATTAGCCTTTGATGTTTTGGATTAGCCTTTGTTTTATCCATTTAGGCTTTGATTAGGATTGGCTTCACTTATATTAACTTTTGATGTCTTGGATTAATTTTCCATTTAGGTTTTTATTAAGATTGTTTCAAGTTAGATTTGCCTTTGATGTCTTGGATTAGCCTTTGTTTTGTCTCAAGGATTTACTTCTATTGTCATCTAAATTATTTCTTTTGGTTAGCTTCTGAAATTTTCATTAGTTGGGGTCTAAGAGAGGTATGGGTGGAATGAGTGTAGACATGAATAATGAGCATGAAAAACAACCATTTTTGGTTGGCTTGGAGGATTGCTTTGTTTTGCTTCACCAAGGAAGGGCCAAAGTGGCTAGGAAGGACAAACAACCACCGGCCATTGTGGAATTCCTTCATTTGAGCATAATGGTGATGAGTTACCATAAGCACTTTGCTATATATTCAAGGGACAAGAAACAAGTCACTCGATTGATACCTAGTTAGGAGCCTTGTGTGGAAGGTGGTTTGTGGCGAATACAAGGAAACTTACCCTAATTCAATGCTCTAAGATGACACATTCAAAGATCACTTCCAAGATGGATTAAAGGGGTGTAGTCATGATATAAGGAGCCAAGGATTGTGCTGAGTGCAGTAAAATTAAACCATTAATTCTAAAAATTTATTGATGGCCATATATTAATGATTATGAAAGCCTAGTAGTGATAAAATTTTGAATATACCTTTTAATATGGTTATCCACTATAGTCTTTTTTTAATATTTGAACATGCTTTTGACCACTAAACTTACAGAATTTGAAAGACTTCTGAAACAAAATGTTTTTAATCATGTATCCAAGGGCGAGGGTGCATTTTCATGAAAATTAGATGTGTTATGTGGGATTTTTATTTTATTTTGGTGAATATGAATTGTTATATGTAGAATGATGTTGAAAAAAATCGTTCTTGATAAACTTGATGTATAATATATCATTGAGGTTTCTAAACAAAAAGATATTTTAAAATGTTGAGATGTTTATTTTTGTTGAAATGCACAGATTTGATTTATCTATAGAATTATCATTCAATAAATACATTTAATTACATGTGGTTTGAAAATTTATGGAAACATACATGGATTAAACTTTTGAAGTTGATACTATCATCTTACAACAAGCCCCAATCAAAATATGTAAGCCATGTTTCAAATGTGATAAATCCTAATCCTTTCAAAGCATTCAAACCTTGTATTAACTAGTTCCTTTGACTGTGAATGTGCCCAAAGGAATTGAAGATGGGCACAAGCAACAAAGAGGGACTTGATCAAATGGTTTTGCAAAGTGATGAAGTCTTGTCACAATTAAAGGCCACGGATGCACATGCCACCTAGGATCTCTTTAAAAGGTGGAAAAATGTCATAGATGGTACGTCATGTCCCCCACTTATTCCTCCCACTTTTAATGACTCCATACAAGAATTATGATGCATTTACACCATCTTCTAGTTGTGGCTCTAGTTTTATTGCAAGCACATCAAGCGACAAGTCACAAATGAAAGCCAATTTGTTGGCCTCACAATTTGCCAATTTAACCACCATGGCTCAGGACATGCAAGTGACCAATGAGGATTAGAAAGCCTTAATCAAGGTCCAAATGGAGGTTAGTTTAGAGAAGAAACAATAGTTTAAACTTAACAATTTCAAAGCAACTAGGGATATGGGGCTTTTGACAAGTGTAGAATTTAAGGAAAACATTAGAGAGGTTTACTAGTAGTCTCCATCCTAGCCCAAGTCAACTAGGTCCTCAATTTGGTCACCAATGATTTTGTATGTGAAGTCCATTTGATGTTTATGTGGAAAGCTTGTAAATATAATTGTTGCACAAATAAATGATTATATTTGGACTTTGTGGAATTAAATTGCTTCATTAATTGTCCCCATTTCTGCTTCAACCCCCAAATTCCCCACTCCACTTTCACCCTATAACCAACATGTATCTTGTTGTAAACATTACTACATTCTAGTCATGTGCAAGAGCAATTCATGCTTCCAAGATGACACATAACAAACATTTCTTCACCAAAATAATTATGTCCTTTAGTAAATATTCAAAGTACTAATCAATATGCAAAAAAAACTAGGATTAATTTTTATATAGATTTGATTAGTGCAAGATGGTGACATCATGAAAAAAACTTGGGTAGTTCCAACATTTAGGTAAATGAACCATGGTGATCCACAACCATTATGTTATTCATGCAGTACATCTTATTTTGCCCATTGAACCATGACCTATGGTCGAAAATGTTATAAGGTTTATGGATCTTGATGAAAGTCTCATCAATGAATTCAATACAACCTTAGAACTTGGGAATCTATGTACCAAGAATAATTCATTCCTTGAAAGTTGGCAAAATTGGATTTCATGGGGTGAGGGCCATATTGATGCAAGATGTAATGAAAATTGCATCATCCACTACTACAAATCATGACCTTTTAGAAGGTCCAACTTGACCAAATTGTTTGTTTTTGACTAGAAGTGATGTCCATCTTATCAATCTATTTACCTACCTACCTATACTTACTTTAAATAATTAACTAGCCAACCTACCTACCTACCTATTTAATCACCTTAACAATGTCCCTACATCCTTACCTCCATACATATTCTAACAACCTACCTCCATACCTACCCATTGATACCTATTTATTTACCTTACCTATTTACCTACCCATTCACCATACCTTACTTAATTAAAACATACTTATTTACATACTTTGTTTACATACCTACCTTAAACAATTAACTAACCAACCAACTTATCTACTTAGTTAGTCACTTTAACAATCTCCCTACATCCTTACGTCCTTACATACCTTAACAACCTACCTACTTACTTGAGTAGATGTAAGCTATGGTGGCTCACTTTCGTGACGAAATGGTGTTTTTTCATTTGGTGCCTTTTATTCAAATGCTTGTGGGGATTAATATATCCTAAGATTTATTAATTGGGACTTGAATTCAACTAACAACTTCATTATGAAAAGAATTGTGTGGTTATTTATTGATAAAAAATTTGTTTGTTAGTATTAATCAATTTTTGAAGTTGAAAAATATGGATTAGTTGTTTGACTAGAACATCACAAAATGAAAAAAAAAATATTGATTCATATTCCAAATTTGTTATTGGGATTCAATATATAATGTAATACAAGATGATAAAATCGTACGAAGAATCTTTTTTTTGAAAAATTTAACCATTTAATAATTAGGGACTTTTGAATGGTTAAAATTTGACCATATTTTCATAAGTCCGTATGAGTTGCAATTTTTGTTTGTTTTTCAAATTTTTTGTCCCAAAAACATATGCTTTTGAAAGTTTTAGTTGGGGCATTATTCTTTTGGACTTTATGGGTTTTCTTTTAGGACTTCCAAATCAAAGAATGACATTAGCTACATGAACCAAGTTTCACATAGATTTGGGAAGGTTTATAGGTGATTGAACATGTATTAATCAAATATTAAAATATTAATATTTTAAAAAATAACAACCATGTCCATTTGAATCATTTTAAAGAATCTTGTATGGACTTATAAGGAGTGTATATTTTGCCACTTTTGAGCCACTGTATCATGCTATAGTTACCTACTTAGTCACTTTAACAATCTCCTTAACATCCCTACCTACTTATACCTACCTCCCTAACTATGCCCTACTAATTTATTAGGTAGCTAAAATTATATTTAGGCTTATTAGTTAACTATTAATTACTACTTGAGTAATTTGGTAGGTTTATTAATTAGGTAGCATATATCACTTAGCTACTATATAGTTCCTAGTTACTACATACTAATTAGTATTCATTTGTTTCATTTGAGGAAGACATGAAGAACAAAATTCACTTCAAAGTTTGAATGTCGGAAAAAAATTGACATGGAACATGTTAATAACAAAGTTTCACAAATTTTATCACAATTTAAAGGTGTGGTGAGTTGGTTAAAGAGTTAGTAAGTACATGTGGCCGAAGAGGTCAAGGGTTGAACTTCCATTCCTTACATGTTTAAGGGAATATGTGAAGATGGTGTACAACCCTAGGCTATGGAATGTACGACTACTCACCACGACCTAGGTGGGTAGCTAGCATCTATGTATGAACCTATTTATGACCCACCTACCTACATTTAATTAAAAAATTTGGGTACACATTTTAAAAATAAAAAAATTGACCCAAAAATTTTGTCAGCTAATTTGACCAATCAAATAACCTACCATTCACATTGGTCAAATTGGTCATGTAAAAAATGATTGAGGTGGTTTTTTTGACTAGTGTTTGATAGGGGTACTTTTTGGTCAAAATTTCCAATTGAAAAAGTCATGTTTTGTAGTAGTGATGACATGTAGCAAACTTGCTTTAATATAGAAGAATGTGTCATACATGATCACATTGTCATGTTTCATGTATAAGATGAATTGGAGCAATCATAGGTCCAAGGTTAGTTTGGTTAGTTGCCTAGCCACAATGTGACTTTCACTAGTAGCCCAAGCATGGGCTTAGATGGTGGGCCTAGGAATGCACATAGTTCATCAAACTTTGACAACTAAAGTTTGTTAAAGTTTTGAACAAACCTAGAGTGGCTCGCATTATGCCTAGCACATCTCAAACACCCACATCTTGGTTCACTAATTGCTTAACACCCAAGTTTACTTCCTTCACATTGAAAAATTCTCGTGTGTTAGTGCCAACCATTAATGCTGCAAACACCATTTGATGTTGCCTATGCATCCTTTCAAACATCTTCTTATTATTACTTGATGAAGAGCTATAAATCTTAAGAATGTCATGAAACACTTCACCATTAGAAGAAACTATGATATAAAAGGAACATCCAACCAAAAAATCACCCAAAAACCCTAAAAACAGCCCTAAACCCTTGAACCCTAAAAATAACCCTTACTATCCCCAAACCCTAAAACAACCCCTCCTAAACCTAAACCCTAAAAAAACCCCTATACTTCCTAAACCCTACAAGTAGCAAGAAAGAAACCAAACCCTTAAGAACAAAAAGAGACATAGAAAAACCTTAAACAAAATCAAAGCAACCAAGTGAAAATAAAAAATGAAGACAAGCATATAAGTTGGAAGAGGCAAAGCGAGGTGTTCAACCAAATGAAGAAGAGAAAGAAATGAGAAATTGAAGAGCTAACTTATATAGTTCCATGTAGACTAAAACCCTAAAAATCATCTTAGCTAAATTGTAATTCAAACCCTAAAATGACTTTATAATGAAGATTAGGGTTTGAAAATGCCCAAATGTATAGGGTTTGATGAAGCTTGTCAAAATTTTTTTTCCAACAAGCCATCCAAATGGTTGTCATTGAACAAATTTTTCAAGTGTCCCCAAAAGATTCAAAGTGCACCAAAATGGGCCAATTAAAACAACCAAGAATTGGGTCAAGTGTGCCCAAAGGCCAAAAAGTGGCAACCCTAAACCTTCAAGTGTGCTCCTTTATAAGAAATCAAAAAATTGTGCCAAAAAAAAAAGTGCAAAAAAAAGTTCCAAATAATCCCCTTTCGAGTTTGCCCAAAAAAAAGGGGGAAGAAAAACCAAAACAGCCCCCCTTTGAGTCTGCCCAGAAGAAGAAAGTCAATTAAAGTCCCAAAAAATCCCCATTTAAGTCTGCCAAAAAAAAAAGGGCAAAAAAAAGTTCCAAAAGTGTGCCCAAAAATAACCCCAAGCGTGCCCAAACTAAAAGAAAAAGTGCAAAAAGAAAACAGTTAAAACGAATCTCACCACTAGTTTTTGGTTTTGACCCCCAGTTTTGGATTTTCACCCCCAACATGCATCCATAGCATACCACTTTGTCAATGAAAGACCTTGAACCTGATACCTACACATGTAAAATATGAATAAGGATTTTATTTTGATTTTGGAAGAATTTGAAATTAAAATTCATAATAAACTTAACAGAAACCAGACCTTTGGAGGAAGCACTATTACATTACTTATGTGTTTGCAACTATTTGGCAATATTGTTTGTTCCCATTGCTATGGGCACATACATCATTTGTTAATTAATTATGTTAAGGGTAAAGGGCATAGCTTATTTGTTTCAAAGTACCTTTAATTTAAGGATATATTTGAATTTTTCGGAATTTTACCCTCAAGGCCAAGGTATTTTGCATTAAATATACCATGAAAAGGGTAGGAAAAGGGTAAAAGTATCTCAATTTTAGCCTATGAATATTTTAGGATAATTGTAAAAGTTACAGCATATTAATGTGAAGCTCCAACCTTATGAAAGGGCAAACCTTTCTACCCTTCAAGTGAAATTATTATGGGTAAGGGTAACTTACCAAAATTCAAACACCATGCTAAAACCAATAAGGGTATTTTGTAGTGTTGAATGGGTATTTGATTTTTAAATAACTGCCCGGTCCAGGTGTTTGAAAAATCAGAATTAAAGCAACACCAGGTTACATGAAAGAAGCAACAGTTTTCTGGGCAGTTATTTCACATTTTCAAAAAAATTTGAGAACTTTGGTTATATAGAATAACCAAGTATTTGATTTATAATTTGATAATCTTTGTTAGATATCAGAACTGGGCATTTGAATTTTGATAACTGTGGTCATCAGCTCTGATAGCCATCTTGATGCCCAGTGAGGGTTTGGTGCAGTGTGTGGTCCACCCTGTCATACCCTATGATAGGGTTAAAATTGAAACTTTTTCCCCAACTTTTAGGTCTTGGCCCTTGATGGGTTCAAATTGCTTGAAAGTTGTTCCGAATGTATAGAGTCGTCCCAAAACCACTAAGTGAAACACCATAACTTTCTTTAGATTTATCCATGTTTGATGTTGCGTATGTTAAGAATATTTTCATTTTACAAATTTCTAGGTGACCCATAAGCCCCAAGATTGCATTTCACCTTGAGATCCCAGCCAGGTTGGAAATTGGGAAAATCTTGTTCTTTCAAGCCAAAAAAGGATCTAATTTTAGTCCTTTTCCAGTATGTGTTTGGTAAAGTAGCACTTGCCTACCAGCCTCATGCATGACATGTACCTTGAATCCTGGAAGGATATCAAGATAGACTCTTCCACATTGTAGACAAACCCAATTCTAGCTATCTTTGCAAAAGCAAAGCAATATAAACTAGGGGGAAAATTGGGAAGTCTCTCTTTGGCTTATTCTGTACTACACGAGCGGGTTTAGGACCGAAACTATGTATAATTACTACATAGTTATGAAGTCTATGTTTTTGGGTTGTAAAACTATCATCCCACCTT
>Ga0209611_10001818_pt1 | contig 37055 bp, 26 predicted proteins | sample S1TSphgellanicum_3_FD_187693 | JGI IMG/M metagenome (GOLD analysis project Ga0209611, IMG submission 187693) | Host-associated microbial communities from peat moss isolated from Minnesota, USA - S1T2_Fc - Sphagnum magellanicum MG (SPAdes) (version 2) | ecosystem: Host-associated > Plants > Peat...
GGATGAAGGTGATCATAGTTGCACCATAGTTGCATACACACCCAAAAAGGGGGCAAAAATCCATTGTAGTTGCATAAAAAACCAAAGATAGTTGCATGCGACAGGCAGTTGCATCCCAGTTGCAAACATAGTGGTTGCATATGACAGAATTTCTAGTAGTTATATGAAACTTTGGAAACAATCTTATGAACATTAGATGGTAGTTTTTTGTTATTGGACTATGATTCATACTATGTTGGATTCTATTGACAGCATTTTCATCAATGTTGATGACCCAATCTTGGTTGTCAATTGTCATAATTCTATTACCATTCTTATTGTGACTAAAAGGTTTTTTTATTGTCATAATTCCATGTTATTTAATTAGGGTTTGGGTGTAGGCAAGGGTGTGAACGACCATTTAAGCAAGAACTTGATTGGATCGGGGTTCAAATCCCCTTCATGCTACTAGGCTAATGGGGTTCAAAATTTGTTGATGTTGTTAATGGAAGCATACTAATGGAAGAAGACGTGGTAAGCTTCATCCTTTTATCATTTGTTGTGCATATGGGACTTGACGAAAACTTTCTAGATGATGATGTTGTACAAAGGAACCTTACATAATTTTTTTCCCTTAAGCTCCATAATGATGTGAATCATGTTGTGGAGACATGTCTTGAGAATCGAATGTGCTATTGTTTCTTATGTCTACTATGGTATCCAATGTTCTTTTTTCTAAAATATTTCACAAATAATATTATGGTCTTTTCTTCACTTATTTCTATAGTTTGTCTACTCACGGTCCTTCAAGGCTACTAGAATTGCTTAATGACTTTGAAATAGGGGTCTATTGAAGTTTTATTAATGAATTTTTCTTTAAGTTGATTTTGCAAGTTCCTAGAATTGAATGCAATTTTGGAACAAGGAAAGCCATTGGAATATCCAAACAAAACAAAAATTAGTCCAAACAAAAAAATGTTTTGAAAAGTTTGCAAAATTTGCAACAACATATCACAATAGGTAACTCACTAGTTTGGAATGGATATGGGTGGCCAAACCATGTGGTAAACCATTATGTTAACAAGGATGGGATGAAAAGGTGGCAAGTTGAACAACAACTATTGCACATGTCTAGCCCCAAATTTCATTTTTTCCACTCAACGTGAGTAACATATCAAAACCTTATGTCTAAAACCTTCTTTAACAAAAATTTTAAATATTGTTTAGCATATAATATTAGAATTTTTTTGTTCTCTTGTAGATATTACATACACATGGGGGACATATAATAGCAAGTGGGATTTATTATGGAACGTGGAACCATTTTCAAGACCTTTTTCAATTTTACTTGGTGCCTATACATCTTTTCAAATATTGCCTTTTTTAAGGAGGGTAAATCATGTGCTTCACATGAGGATGGAAATAAGTAGGATGAGTAAACAAGATGAAGTGGTTCCTAGCAATGTCTAATTATTTTCCCAATTTTGTGGTTTTGAAACTTTGGTAGCATCCGTTGCCCCCAATCTACACCTTACAAAATTTGGGAGCCACATGAACTCAAAGACCTAATAAAAATGTAACCACATGAACATTCAACAAGCTTTAGGTCCTCACTACAAGTTTATGAACATATGTTACTTAAAATAACCAAATGTAAAGAAAAATATTTTTTATGTAGCCAATTGGATTCACCTGCCTTAAAAAAAAGCCACCTAAGCATACCACCACACTCACATTGTAGCCATTCCCCTTACTAGAGAAAATGAAAAAAAAACCCTAGTTGTGAGGATATTCGGTTTGAAGGTAAAAATCAACAGTTTAAGGTCAAGCCCTTATAACTTGGACTCGAGTTGACATCAACTTGTTAGAATTGACACAATAACCAAACCATGGAAAAAAAGGTTTTCTTAGATTTGGAATTGAAATCATGAAAAAATATTTTTGAAAAGATGGTAAGGATATATATTTTTAAAAGTTGACTTTTTTCAAAAGTTAATATGTAGACTAAACTTTATAATTGATTATTAATTTTAATTAGTATTTCAATTCTAAATTACATAGACCCTTATTTTTATTTATCGTAAAATTTTGTACTCATATAATTTTTAACATTGGGGAATGTGTAATGTGTACATGGAACCGGACTTGGTTCAAAAACCGGGTCTAGAGGTTCTTGGATTTGAAAAAATGTGATAAAATCATAATTGAAGGGTTCAAATTTTGGAAGAACCGAGCTCAAACATGTACCTAGAGAATCATCACATAAATTTTTAAATGTTTGAATTGGACCGAAGGTTCTTTCAAAAAGGACAAATTAGACAACATTAGTTATCACCCACATCCAACCAACCAATCAAAGTGCTAGGCACCCCTCAACAACTGGTTAGGGGTACATAGAAGAGTTTGTTGTTTTTGGTATGTCCAACCTAGGGTCAAGCCACTAGCCCAAATAGTTGGGACTCATAGTTTGCCTTGCAAGTGTTTGTGGATTTCTTTCATCAATAGGCCATCTCTAGAAGTTAAATACCTTCTATAGGCAAGTTAACTATAGTAGGGATCATCGGATGAAGCAAGTGCATTAAAATCCTTACAATCAAACAATACAACGATTCATGGAAGCATTGCCCAGGGTATTACCATGGTTAGAAAATGACCACTAAGCTTCAATGAAGTCAACAACTTTTTAATATATGAGCTTTAGGTCTCTTACTTAAAACTCCCTAGTTTTTTTCCTATCGTTTTCTTTCAACTATCTATTTTTCTTTTTGTGGTTTCTTCATGAAGTAGATCCTTTGAGGTGTGTGTCGCACTTCAAACTTTTATATCGGTGTATTTTGATGTTAGCCGTCGTTGTGTTCATTACACTTTCCATTGGTTTTCAATCCGGTGCCTTCATTCACTTGTTTGTCTTTTTTTTCATGCATTATCATTGCATCTCTAATATGTCTCCTTTTATTGTATCTCACTACTAGCACCCTCATTCATTTGCTTCATTTTTGCTTTCCACATTGTTGTTATATCTCCTTTTGTTACACTTGGTGCAACATCTTTTTTTTTGTGTTTTTTTGTGTTTCCTTTGGTAGGTAAGGAGGTAAGTAGGTAGATGGTAAGTAAGTAGGTAGGTAGGTAGGTAGGATGGTAAGTAAATAAGTTACTAATTAATACTTCTACTTGTTGAATAGAATTTTTTCTATTTAAATTTGAATAATTGTAGTGGAATTAATGAATGATAATAGTTTTCTTGGAAGTAGGAATAATTTGCATTTGTTTCTCCAACATCACCTTCATGATGATGATAATGCTCGGGGATCACATTTTCACCCTTCTACAAAATGAATTTAATTTTTTTCAAAATGTTAAAACTTAAAACCATGTGTTACAAATTTCAAAAATTCATTGAAAAAAATCTCAAAATCACCATGTTTTTATACATGTTTCAAATTGGTAGCCAAAAGTAATTAAGGATGTTTAAATTTTTTTTTTGATTTTTTAATATCTAAATTTGGTTAAATCAACTTATGGATGATCACCAATGTGAAGGTGGCTAGTTACAATATTTTGAATTAATCCAAAGGATATGAATAAAACATATAATTATTATTTTTAATTAATAAAAGGATATGTAATTGGGTCCATCAAAATTTTCCTTATAAAGATAATTATGCATCCATGGCAACTTTTCATTTATTATTGGTTATGTATTTGTTGATTTTCAAATTCATGGTAACTTTTAAATATGCATACACATTATGTATAACAAATTTCACATGTGGGTGAAATCATAGTCAAAGGAGCCAGGGGCACCAAGGTAAAAGTCCTTTTCCAAGGTCTACAAATGGCATGTGTTATTCGTGCATTGGTTTATAACTTAAAATTCTATATTTCAGATACCCCATTTATCACTGCATTTTAGATATAATAAATTTTGACTAAAAATTGATTTTATAAAATATATATTATACAATCATGTCGTTTATCACATATGTATTAATAACTTTTGTTAAAATCACACTTTCAAAATCCATAATTTCTAGGGTCAGAAGCACTTTTGAACCAAATGTGCTCAAATGGGTTATAAAAAAATATATCGATTAAGTCCTTTTGCCCTTTTAATCATCAATGTTAAAATCCTCTCCAATTTTCAAAAGGAATGCTGCACATTTGGTAGAAAAAAATGACGTTTGAAGAAAACAAGGATTGTTTACGTTCGAGGTTTGAGTGTTTTGAACATGTAAAAACATTTTTGATTTTTGTTAAGCTTTGAACATGTAAACTTTGCAATTGGTGAAAAATATTCCAAAAACATTTATGACAATCAAAATTATTATGATTACCTTGTGATTTTTCAAACATACAAAATGCAATTTTAAAAAATGTCCCCTCACTGAGGTGGCTTTTTTTACTGTGTCTTTACCCATGTTAATTATGTAGAAACAAAAAATTCAAACATTTGAAATCAAGTTCCTTCTAGGGGAATTGGACCCTAGTCATTAAAAATGTTTACCTAGGTCCATTCACGATTAGGGTACTAAAAAAGAGTGTTTAACATTTTAAAGACTACAAAAAACAACTTTGGATTTTTGTTTATTTTACATTATTATAGTTGTAATGGATTTTTGTATGCCAATAGATAAAATGATGTCTTGTTAAGGTAATAAAAATATTTTAAATAATTTGGATATGATGTAAATTTCATTTTGAATCCTGTAAACTAATTATATCAAGTGTTTAAATTGGATTTTTTAAAAAAGGAATCAAAAGGAATGCATAAAATCATACAATTGATTTCAAACTTTTTGCACAACAAAAACATGTCCCCTTCTATGAAAGTACATGTTCATTGGATGAACTTGATGAAAAACCAAATCATAAAAAAATGTCAAAGTTTTGAAATTTTGAATGAAAAGGCTATAAGGCAAAAGACTCATTTCTTTAACCATTTGACAAAAAAATTATGTTCAATGGGTTCAAAATGTCTAGCTTTAGGTGTAGGTCACATGTGCAAGAAATAATCTTGCCAAAAAACATGTTTAGTTGTCCATTAAAACTCATTTTGAGATTTTATGGGATTTTCTACGTTTCTAACTATAAACCAAAATATTCATACACAAATATGTATGAATGTGAAAACTCACCACTATGACATGAATTATTTTAAATTGGACTAATCAATTTTTCTCACTTAAATTTGTTTCAAGTAAATGTTATTTGTAAAAAGTAGCCCCACAAAACACATAGAATCTTTTTTTCTTTTTTTGGTACCCCAATCCTAAATAGACCCACCCATTATATCACAAGTTGCTTACCAAAAAAATAACACCCACATAAACACAAAATCACCCCAACCCCACATACATAGAACCCAAAGAAGAAAAAAAGTGTCCAGCAACTTGATTATATAGTAACTTTTATTCTTGTTGAATTCCATAAACTGGTCCATAAATAACAAACCCTATGACACCAAACTTGGATAGAAAAAATTAAGGTCATGGTCAAATGGAAAAAGAAAGGATAATTAAAATTAAGAATTAAGGTTTAGGGTTTAGATTGATCACCTAATTTTCATTAACCTACATCTTTTCAAAGTATTTAACTTTTTCAATCAACTAATAATTTTTCTCAACTAAAACAATTTCAACCTTCATATAATCCTTTAAATATGCATTTGGTATACAATTCAAATATAAGTCACTAGGCCAATTTTTTACCACTATGATAATCTAATCTAAATTCTCCATTTGTAAATGATAGCACTTTGTTACCCAAATTTTTGTAATAGGTAAGAGAAATTAATAGGTGATTCAATCTAATAGGTTATATAATTTGATAGGTGATAGATTATCATGTTAGGTGACATGCAGTTATCAACTAATGGAAAACATAACAAGTAGTTGATAAAACAAATAATTTGTAGAACATGTAGTTTGTAACAAATAATTCGTTTTTTTAATGGTTGGACTATTAATGTACATATTGGCTAATGATTGTTTAAATGGTCTCATCAAACTATTTAATTTTTGAATTAACATGTATATAAGTAGGAAAAAGAACATGTGGAGGGAGTTGATTTCGTTTTATGTTTTTCATTTCAAAATTGCAATGGAAAATAAGGCACTTTTATTTTCTGTTTTTTTTTGTAATTTAACTTGTGTACATTAGTTTTCATTTAGAGTTTTGAACTATACATAGGATTTAGAGATTTTTTTTAAATGTACATGTTATTTTCTAAGCTTGTTAGTGAAAATAGAAAAAATTCAAGAACATTGATGGGAAATATATAGTAACCTTATTAACATTTAATGACCATGTAGTGGATCAAAATTCAAAGCATTCACGCTTAACATTTCTAGTTATGATCATCAAGTAATAGATCAAAATTGAAAAGCATTAGCATTTGCAAATTTTAGTTTATATCACATTTTTTATTGTTTTGTGCATTTTAAAGAAATTATTGTTGTTTCTTGATTTATTTTGAAATAATTAGGAAATAGATTGAAGTTAATGTAAATTTTTTGAGGGAAGTCAAATGTCTATTCTATTTTTTTTTAAAAAATTATGATTGACAAAAGGAATTAGTTTGATTTTATGTTTAAAAAATAATGCAAATGTTTCGATAAAACTTGTTGATTTCAAGAGATATTAGGAGTAGTCACCAAAATTATTTTTAAGAAATTAGATTAGGTTATATATCAACATGCATTAAAACCTACACAAATTCAAGATGAATGGTAAATGAAACCTATGAGAAATGAATTGATGAATGCACCAAACATGGATGCAACATAATGGGTAGAAAACAAGGATCAACATCAAATTATAGCTAAACCAATTGTGCAGAAGGACCCAACCATATACCTTCAACCATTCACCAAGTTACACCACAAACTTCAATCCAACAACATGTATCAAACACTCACAATGGTGGCGATAACAAACTTGTTCAACAATTTGGTGAAGTTGTCTCAACATGACAATAATGGCAATCTACAACGCTTAGTTATTTCATATCTAAAATAGTGGTATTTACACCAACAATAATATTTACTAGTTTGCAAAATCATTAGCCAAAGCCCAACATCACTTTAATAACCATCAATTTAAATATGGAATGAATTCAACTTACAAGCAAGTTGGAACAACTTTGTTGCATTGATCGAAAAACTTTTAATTAATTTATTTCCAAGCCACATTTGGAACCTATTGAACGTTTAACAAGGGCCTACACACCAACATGTCATTTGGCCAACCAAAATGGTTCCTAGTCAAGGTGAAAGGTTAAAAATTCTATATAATACACTATATTCAAGAGAAAATATGGGTATTGAAACTATAACCTATTTTTATTGTCAACAAAAGATACATCAATTTAATCATTGCACCTTTGTTAATGATAGATTAAGACAACTATTGAAGAATGAAATGATGAATGTTCATCAACCTATCATTCCAACCATTACAAGTATAAATTACCAATGCACCTATGTAGAGAATTCAAGCCATGAATCCTAACATTGGTTATATGGTAGTACATGTTAGTTATTAGCCAACATGGCAACTACCTATTAATTATATGGTCATTTGTACCAAGTAGGACCAATGCTTTACCTACATCTACATACTCAATGTGGTATAATGTCATACCCCTTAATGTATTTTTAGATCTTAATTGGTATCTAGCATATCTACTATAACAAAAGGATTTGATCCTTATCATAAGCATGGACTTCTTGGACATGGGCCTAGGCTCTTTGAACACATGCCATTTTTAACACACTACCAAGTTAGGCCAAAACTTTATAGTTAAATGAAAGCCCCAATATGGATGAAGACATATGAAATATATTTTAAGAAATACATAAATAAAATATACAAAATTGTGAACAACCCAAGGCCAAATAGGCATAGATTTCAAAACCTAGGGCCAAATATGCATGAACTTTAAAACCTAGGTCAATATTTATGAACTTTTATGCATGGGTTGTTAGACCTTGGGTATGTTGGGGTGGTTGAAGAACCATTATAGAACAACACATTTGAAATCACCTATCATATTGTTATATGTGCTCCTAGGAGTTTTGGGATTCCAAATGCTTAAATGAAATATTGCATTCTAATTGGATGAAAATCATGAGCCAAGGCTTGCTACAAGCATGGCCTTTTTGCTATTCCATAACTGTATGCTTGGTAGTTCATATGTATGTTTTGTATGTTTGTTGCATTGAAACAAAGGACACAAGACATTTCTTCAAAACCATAGCTTGAATGTAAAAGGAAATTTCATAATTGATCATTTTATGTTTCAAAGAAGCTAAACATGGCCATTTCATAGCGGTGATGATGAAATTGGAATGACATTTGGTTTTTTTCCTAGGGCTTTGCTCATGTTCTCTCTCCACCAAACCATTCTTAAAACAAAATTATTTTCCCAAAATATAATAAGTTAGTTGAAGCTTAATTGTTGAAATGGTTTGTACTTCTTATTTTTTACAAATATAAATGCATTTATACATCTTTGATCAATCATAGAAAAACTTTGGCAACATAATCAACATTTCACATCAAAGGTTTTTTATTTTGTCCTTCAATTTATTTTTCTTGTGCACTTCCACGAACTTTTCAACAAAATTAGATGAGTAATTGGTTAACAAGCATTGTTCATCATACATGCCATTCCCATATTCTTGACAAGCAATGTTTTTTTTGTACAAATGTTGTAAATTTGTTGAACCAATTATATAAATTGTGCATAAAATCCAAGAAAAAAAATCAATGTTGAAATGTTCTCAATTTCAAGACTGAAGCAACCATCAACATGAATGACTTTGAAAATTTGTTGTACATGTTGGTCACCAACATTTTGATGGTGCTTGGATCCTTAGATTCTCTCTTCAAACATGACTTATCGAATGGTAAGGACAAAATGCAAGGAAATTGGGAGATGATCAAGATCCTAGATGATGGTTGTTGTTCCCATTCTCAAGACATGCAATCTCCTAAATTTGATATTTATATCAAAAGGAGAAAGCGTAAGGACCACCTCTGTATCTATTAAAGGTTTTATAAGCTTTGTGATGTCCTATTTGTTGACTTTTGGTTAGTGTGTAATATTTGTGGTAACACATTTGAAGTGCATGATGGAGCAACAAGACATCAAGACTAGGCTTTAAGATCAAAATTGGGATAATAAGAAACAAAATTTGAATCAACTATAAGTTCAATACAAATGGAATCACACTAGCCACTTGTATGCAAATATGATGTTTTCCAAAGTTCTATCATAAGTTTTTACTAGCCAAAAATCACTTTTGAATCAAATATTAGGATAAAGTTGGTATGAAAGTTTTAAATATTGCCTAAAACTAAGCCACATTGGTATGAATAGGTGGGTATCACATGGAGGGCTAGTTTTTAGGCCAGATTTCAAGTTGGTTTAGATGAAAATTACATCATTTAGAATTGTTAAGGTACCAAATGGGTTTTAATCTAATATACATGGATGTTATAAAAGAACCCCAAAGTCCAATTCTTTGGCTAATAAAGCTTATATAAAAGAGCTACAAAAAAGTGGGTGCTTAGTAGTAAAGACTTAAAGTCAAGACCTTTTTTATCTTAAGTAATGTTTTTACCACCATGCCACAAACTTTATTTTGTAAATACAAAAGAAACATTTTTATATTTGAAGTTACACATGCCACTGGTTTTTAAGCCATTGATATAAATGAATTTAAAATCAAAATAGTCACATTAATGTAATTATGTCCTTGACATGTGGCTAAGACATTAGTCTTATTTCATGGAGTCCAAGTTCAAGTTCCAAAAAGGTGAAAATTAGCTTAACTTGAAAATCAATGATTCTTTTTAAAAAGATATTCTACAAATTAAAGTGGGTATGAAAATTTGTGAAATAAAATCAAGAACCAAATTGGTTTTTCTAAATTCCCATAAGAATTAGAGTTAACAGTTCTTTGAAAAAATGAAAATTGTACAACATTGGTATGAACATTTAAATTTTTTAAAATATTCAATATTAGGACTAGATATGCTTGAAAGTCAATAGTAGACCAGAACTATTTTTTAGAATATGAGGAAACAATTTAATTGGTAGAATTATGTAAGTATGGGTGATAATCCCATCCTTTTGGAATATCACTAGGTACATCAAAACCCAAAATTTAAGGTTTATCCAACTTTAGAACAACATACGACCCAAAATTTAGAAATTCATCCAACTTTAAAACAACATAGGATTCACTTATGAAAAAAAATTCATTTCAAATTTTATATCAAAAAATTTACCCAAGTCATGAAATTTGAAACTTTGATTAGATTTACAAATAAAATAAAATAAAAATTCCAAATGAATGGTCAAATAATTTCTTTCAAAAGAGTAACATTTGGGGTTCCTTTGTTCAAGAACACAAAAGAAACATGTTTTTTCATTTTTTAAAAATGATTTTAATCCCTAGGAGGACATCAAATAGTCATTTACACTAGTAGAAAAATTGTCTTTTGCAACTTGTCTTATGCAACTAAAAAATGTCGCATGCAACTACACATGTTGCATGCAACTCCAAAATAGTTGCATGCAAGATTTTTTAGTTACATAAGACAAGTTGCAAAAGACAATTTTTCTACTAGTGTTATTATTTCTTCAATAGATAAAGAATTGAAGCAATCATTATTTTTGGAATGATTTTTGAAGGTTGAGATTAGGTCTTGAAAGGCCATTGTATTCATGTCTACAAATTTGTAATAATTCTTTTTTTTTTTTGGTTTCAATCAACAATTTGGGCCATACCCTAGTGACTATAGTTGATAAACAAAATATATATATATTTTACAATGGTGCAACTTGACACTTAATAATAAAGGGTCAAAAATCTCAAATACACATGTCAAAAATATTTTAAGAACACAAATTTCTTACTTGTATGGCCAATGTAGGTGTGTACATTTTTCCCATAATGTATATTATATAGATGGTGCAAGTCAATAGTAAAAAATCATAATTTAAAAAGATTAAATTTCTTAATCAAATTAAATTTGGTCCACCGTACCTTTCCTTGAATTTTGGTGAGGTGGTTCCTACTAGTACAACCAAAAGATGGGTTTGCCTTGGGTAGGAGATCAAATGAAAAAGACTATACCAATGTTGGGTAGCTGGTACCATGCATGGGGTCAAAAAAATTAGTATACTTTTTTTTAGTACTCTTTGAAATACCTTATGTTTTGATTCCCATCAATCTTAATGAATAAAAAAAGTCAAATATTTTAATGTATGATAGTTTAAACCACCATATGAATTTAGACTCATCAATATTATCCATTTTGTGTCCATGTGTATGAAGGTATAATCTAACTTGAAAGAGTACATAAAGGTGGTGTTGTGACACCCTTTTGTTATAAAATAAAACCAACAATGCGAAGAAAGTAAACAAAACATATACACAAAATGAAAAAGCTTCACAAGCAAAAATGTTTTTTAAAAAAACAAAATGAAAAGTGAAAAATTTATCAAGCTTGGAAAGGAAAATGTGAAGTTTGCCATTCCAAGATTTGCACAAATTGTTTTTGGAGGGGGTGAAAGGGAAGAAATAACAATCCAACAAAATCAAAGCATGAAACAATAAGCAAGGAGAAATAGTAAGGTGAAATAACAATGTGTAATAGTAGGGCAAAACACCAAGTGTGCAAAGCAACAAGTGAAGATAGTAAGGCCGAAAAGCACATGGAATGTCAAGCTCAAGGCAACAAGTAACTAAACTAAGCAACAAAAACAAAAAAGAACAAAAGTGCCAAGATAAAAACAACAACAAAATGACCCAAAACAATTGGGACCCAAGCATTTGCTAGCCCTCTTTATATTCATGGAGAGTGAAGATGACACCTTTGCACATACAATAATTGCGCGGTGTTGCCCTAACCCTAATCTCAATTTTTTTGTATTCCTTAACCTAAAACCTAGCTTAATAGGCCTTACCAACCACATTAGGTCTTATATGCTAAAATAGACCCTTGAATCATAAACCTTACACCCTTATTATTGAAAATAAAAAACAAATACATTCTAATATTCAGGAAAGCTTTCATATTCTAGCATTCATATACCCTAGTCAAAATTGTCATGTTAGTTTTCACTCAAGGCATCACCATTTGTGATACTTGTTTAACTTGATTTTTGACAATACCTATTTTTAAAAGACGATTGCATCTACTCATACTATGTAAAAGGGGACTTTTAAATCCATAAATATTTTTTAAAAATCAACACACCTTATGTTTAAAACCCTTTTGAATATAACTTTAAATTGGTTCACAATTTGTTTTCATCCAAATGAGAAAAGTTGTGTGGACGTCCATTTGATGGACTTCAAGATTTGGGGAGGTTGCAAAAGAGAATTAAAATTTTTAAAGAGATCATTTTTACGTTCATGGACTAAATGTTTCAAGATAATTAAGTCCCGGTTCTTATGAAAAACCTTGTATGACAATATGGGCTTTATATTTTAATATTGAACATCTAAATTATATTTCCTTCGAAAGACCCATTTATAACTTACTAATGTCTTGTTAGGAGGTAAGTCATCCAATTTCCATGTTTTATTCATAAAAAGAAAAGTGAATTCATCATCAAGTGTAGTTTCCCATTTGGTAAATCTTGCAAATTTTTTGATTATGTTGGATTCATTTACTTCATTATAAAAAACATAAGCAAAATTGAAAATATTTCTATACTTAAGATTTGGTTTCTTGAGTTTAGTTGAACCTCAAACATATTTTCAGGGCATTTAATGACAATAAAACGAAAGTTGGGATGTCAATACATCTTGTAAATGAAAAGCCTTATCTATGAACATAGGTGTTGAAGGAAATGTGGGTTAGATTGGGCATTTTGCAACTTATTTGGTGGATTTTCCTTTGGTGGGTTGACCATTCTTAGATTGACCACCAATTGAAAAGGAATTACAATTTTCTTTTCAAATACTAGAAGAAAATTGGGTTTTTGTAACCAACCAATTTGCGACTAGTTGCCACTATTTGACATTTGCAACTATTGTTGGTTATATCTACAACTATTTTTTGCATCTTACTTGCAACTACTTTATGACTAACTTGCGACTAATGGATTTTTTCATCCTTTCATTTGGATAGCTTTCAACACAATTTCCATCCAAGAAGACCCTTGTACCTACCATTAGTTGCAAATGTCACCAAATGAGTCGTAGCCTTGTGGGTATTCCAAATGTATTATACATATTTTAGGCATAAAGGGTCCACAATTGTGTATTGAATGTATTATACTCATTATTATATGGATACATACTAAGATGTACCCATATATTACTAGTTATGTATAATGGTTATATTTAAATTATATGTAAGTTGCATTTGGAGCATATTTCAATATGTATTGCATACATCACCTTAATTTTTGTCTAGTTTATTTATGTTAATTTTTTTTTAAATAATATATAGATTATACCCAAGTCATATTACATGCCTTATGTGGTTTTCCAAATTAGTGTTCCAATATATTTGCCTAGATTTATGTGTTGCAGTCTAACAGGGGAAAAAATATATATTTCTACTCCTATTATCCAAACATTTGAGTCTTCAATCTTAAATTTTTGTGATTTTATTAGCTCAAGAAGAATGTCATGTAATACATCAATTTGATGCTTACAAAAACTAAATGCATCATTCTACAAAATTCTAAGTAATTTAACAAACTCTAATGTGCTAATTGCCTGCTAGTGTTTACTAATTTTGTATGACCTCCTCCTCTTCATGCAGTAGCTATTTTATCTCCAAAATAGTATGGAAACATATTGTTATTAGTTATCTGTATATACAAGTAGGACCAGAGGTGTAAATGATGCATTAGTAGTGTAGAGAAGGAATATAATCAGAAAATTCGTTCTTTTGATCATTGTTTACAACTCATTAATCCCTCATTGGGCATGGTTGCATAGTAAAGTTGTAAGCATTTAGAAATGCATTTAAACTCAAAAGGCTGGACCTCCATATACATAGTTACTATAAATTTTGCCACTGAGATGCTTCCTCTTATGATGATAAACACTAAACCCATTTACTTACCAATCCAAGCTTCCTGAGCACTTTAGCTTCAAGGATGACATCAAGAGAGGCTTGCCATTAGGGCTTCATCATGTTGTGAGCTGCACAATTTAAGTGAGTATTATTAGAGTTCATGAATCTCGACCTACCATGCAAACCTCCATAATTGCAGGAGTGGTTGTAGGCATTCGTGTCTTTTCATACCTAATTGTCCAAGATGTGTCTTTTGTATCTCACATTTTGGACTATTAGGTATGAAAAGACATGAATACCTAATAGTCAAATAGGGTGCAGAAATATCTATGGCTTGAAACCATAGATCTAGACTCCAATATCTGCCATAACATAGCTCACTGTGAATGCATTCACTTGGATGACATTAAAATATTGTTTTGAATTATAAAGAAACCATCATACTTGAATCTTCTCTTAGGGTGTAGTAGCGATGCATATGTAGCACATGCTTTGACTTTTGACAAATAATGCCAACATCAATTTGACTGAACACCATGAATAGCAGATCAAACTTTGACAAGAATCTACACTGTTCCAGAGATATTGTTGTAGAGGGAGATCAAACAATCTTGAGAAAGGATATGGCAAAATAATTTCAAGAAAGTTGTACATGTAAATAAAATAACCATTGGAACACCAACAGACATAATGGAATTCAATAATGTCTCCATTGTTTGCTTCAAGCCTAGAGCCTTTGATAATTTCTTTTAAGGAAAAACCAAAACTACTAAGTTTGAACTACTGAACTAAAATCCAAAAGCCAACTACATGCAAAAGACATCACTGCAAACATAAAAAGATCATATCTATTCCTCCAAGTATGTTTTTTTTTTATTGATTCTGTAGTACATTGAATTTTCATTCCACTTGGAGTCTGAACCGGAATTTGCATACAATAATAAAAATGTAATTATAAGATCACAAAGTAAATAAAGAGGAGAGGAGTAGGATTTTTCTTGAGGGAAGAAAGACCTATTGTTCTGGTGAAGGTTTGAAAGAGTTTGAAAAAGGCGGTTTTTCACCTTGGAAGATTTGGTTCCACGATCAATGGAATGGATGTAGCTATTATGGAAGATGCAACTGTAGTAAGTGCCATAGCTGCCCCCATTAATGAAACTAAACTATGCCTAGTGAGGATCATCAACCCCCGCCCCCCCCATTGATAGCCTCTTACTATTGTTGTAGTCCATAGGAAACCTTTTGCTTCTCTTTTATGGCTCACCTTATATAGGTCTACATTACTATTTGACATCCATGTTAGAAACATAACATATGAAAAATGCATGAGCAGAAAGAGGACGACAACAACACTGGCTTGGTGGCCACAAAATCATCATCATCATGTTCACAATCTTCTACAAGGATATAAATTAATGACCTGACAGAGAGCTTTCTTATGTTCTTATTTTGGATTAGGGTCATGGTGGATAACAAAACGTTTCCATCATGCACAGAAAGACAAATAGCAAGCTTGGAATACTTAGATGGCATGCTAGAGACCAAACAGTGTTGCTACTATAGTACATAATGGCCATGGTGATGATGATCACGACGAAGCCATGGTGATGAAAATCATTTGTTCTTCACTTCTTTGTTGCAAATCACACATCCATCATCTGAAGCAAAAAGAAGAAGGTCAGAGTTCTCGTTGCTCTTTTAACAATGATAGGGATGCCATTTCTTTCCTAGCATGTTTGTTTGTTGGCCAAGCCATGTGATATGGACATGATAGTGAGGGAGGGCCATGTGTGTAGGGAAGAAGGGGAGAGGGTTTCGCATCGAGGATTTGGATCCTCTTTTGTTGTGGATCCCAAGGCTAGGCATGGGATAGCTTGTCATTGTTGTTCTCGAGATTCCTCTATTTTCTCTTTTTCATTAGCTCTTGAAATGGATCTTGACGATTCATTCATCTTTTCTTGAATCTTGTGGAGTTTGGGTTGCAAGTCGACTGTAGATCTTTCTTCTTCTTTTTCAGCCTTTAGGAAGAAAACATTCAAAAGCTACCAAGGAACGAGGGTTTCATGGCCATGCCTCACTCCCTACCAATCAAATAATTACCACTCTAATAGTTAGAGAACTTAAAGGAGGTGGTTTTGTCCCAGGGCTTTCTTTGTCTGCCATGTGAAGGTCATTGTCTCCATTGTAAATCACATTCCTATGGAAGAAACCTGTTCTTACCATATTCAATTATGAGATACATGTGAATAGGACTGCAAAGTTGAAGCAGTTCAAGCTGGATGTTCAATGAAAGTAGTGGATTTCTCAATGTTCTCAAGGTGAATCCTTCTTGTGCACTCATATGATGATCCTACACATGTTGATTGGAGCCAAATCTACATAATTCCAAAGGTCATAGAAAAATCAATCTGTCCTGCATGCATTACAACTGATGAGTTTTGTGGAGATCAAATCAATTTAGTTCTCATTTCTTACAGTTATGGGGTTCAATGCACTTATACTTTCAATTGTGTGAAGATTACATGAGAGTAGGAATTGAAAAGGTCATTGGGCTTCATTCTACTCAGGGTACCTTCATGTTGTAGTTGAACAATACTTGGTCTCACTTTATCATTGTTGTTTAGAGATAGGTAGAGTCTTTGAGCTTAAGTTCCAATTAGCAATCTAGCCCACACACATTTGCCTACCAACACTACTACATTAAAAGGGTGCATTGAGCAGTTTGATGGGGCCCATGTGTAGGTAAGCACGGGAGGGCATAGCCACAACATCACCATGAACCAGGTGAGGTAGATTGTGTAGGGCAGGAGAACATTAGAATTTCAGGCCAAAGTCGCAATTAGGCATTTAAATCAGGTGTGACTACCAATGATCACATACTTGCAAGTTCACCTCCAACAAAATCCCAATCAGTGGTCAATGACTCTGATGGTGAACACAAGCACACAAAGAAAGAGGTTTTCAGGTTAGAACATGGTGAAAGTTGTCCCATGTACTTTGAAAGTGGGGAATTGCATGAAGGAAATGAACAGAAACAAAGTTCAATTGATGGATGGTGTTGTGATGAGAGCAAATCAAGGTCTAATAGCAGTTGCACAAGTAGCAACTACACAGGAAGTGGGTCTAATGACAATGAAGATACACATGATGCAGAGGATGACTAAGAAGCAGCCTTTGATGCATTGCACATATAGGGTGTAAAGGGTCATCATAAAGGACCTAGTTCAGATTGAATTCAACGCAATGAATTGAAGGATTCACATGAGAGGAAGCCAAATGGGGTTCATCATCTGGATTTGTAAAGTGTTCAACTCAAACCAGAGTATAGGTATAAAAATAAAGGATTTGGGGGCAGAAGAAGAAACAATGGCAAGGCTTGGAGACTAGATGACATCTCATGACCACATGTGTTACCAAGGCTGGCAAGACAGCACACTCACCTTAGCCAGCAAAACAGACAGACTAATCATGGGAGGGGCTCTATACATGGGAATGTGTGGGGCCCTCCTAGTCCTTCCTACTGTCCTATTTGCACTAAAGAGCTAGATATGACAAACTCATCATAGATCTCTTGCAACTGTGGATTTTAGCTTTGTCTTTTTTGCTATCATAGGATTACGTCTAATGATGGGTGCTATCTTGGTTGTAGGAAAGCTTACAGTTCAAAAGGGGCTATGAAACTATCCCACACTTTTAGTGTATGGGTTCATGTGTAATCTATATGATTGCATGACCTAATAAACAACATGCTGATAATTATTTACTCTATAATAACCCTTTTTCTCTGTGTTGGTTAAGTTGAATTCTTGGATGTGAAGAAATTCCATGTTGAATTGTTTGGCTTTGCTAAACAATATCAGCAATTTGGAACAACTTGACTAATTGGAATCCAAGCGATGAATACAAGTCAAGTTCATACTTGCATATTTTGGCTGATAGTGTTAAACTTGCCAATTTTTAAGCCCTTTGCATTCTAAGATGATGCAAAATCCAAAAATTACAAGAGAAACCATTAAAAATATGGTTAAGATTAAAGAATGATTTGTAGTATATGCCACCACCAATAGAATCTTTGTCCCATATCTCCTATCAAAATTTGATAAATCTTTTGTCTTCAAGAGTTTCAAGAAATTTGCCCAAGCACAACAAGAATAAAATCCTCTCTCAATTCAGTTGAAAGTGTAGGTAGTAGAGGTAGGTAGTAGATCTACTACCTACATCTACTACCCACCCTTATTACCAAAGCCTTGGTATGTTGAACAGGGCAAACAAGCAACATGTTGAACATAATAAAGGCTTGTTTCCAAATGAGATTATGTTGCTAGATCTGAAATCTCTATCTTAATTCTATTCAGGTTCTCACTTGAATAACAAATATATCAAAGTGAGGAGGTACAACATCTTTTAGAAAATACTAGTTAATGGAAACTACTTTTAAAAATCAATACTAGACTTGGACTGAAGTTTATAAGATTAGGGAATTCAAATACAATCTATTACATCACAACTCGACTGAAATACAGTGAAACAAAGAGAATGCCACATGCATGCACATAGAGGGCATGAAAAAGTGTCACATGTGCAGCATTGCTTTTTCGTCATCTTGTTCTTAGTTTGTATAACAATGTTGTTTGTAAGGGAGCTTACATTGTTATCTCTTCTCAGAAATTTAATACTAGTCAAGAAAGGTAACACAAGAGTGGCTAGGTGAGTCTGCCATGAAAGAACCCTTTGAAGGATCTTGAATTCTTTGAACACATCCAACAACTGGGTGTGAACATTTCTATTCTCCTTCAAACTAGGTAGGAGATGCTTCTGGTCATCGAAGTCACTAAACATTAGTGCACAAATGACAAATCATACGACATCCCTCCTTCCCATCAGAAGGCCCCATGACTTTGTAAACATGACAAACTTGGGTTTCAAGTCAACTTTGAATGTATATTAGTTGTAGTGAAATATCTACATGCACATAACTTTTAGTGTACTTCTAGGCAAGCTAGTCTTACACTCAGTAGCAGTTCAAAGAATGTCCAGTCAGTAATTTGAAGCTATTATGGTTAACAGTTCAAAATCATCTACCCCCATTTTATGTTGCTATAATTGCATGTATTCTATATGAAAAGTAGATAATGAAGCCTTCAATGGAATACTTGAATTTCCAAACCTTTCCACATTTGTGGATGCATCCCATCACCTTGTGGCCCTAAGTACAGCAATGACCTTGGTGATGCCAAAATTGATGCACCACATGCTTGATGCCTATGTTGTCCATGATCGAAAACTATTGTGGCTTGTGTTTAACTACCAACCCTAGATTAAAACTGGGACTTCAGCCCATGGCCTCCTCTTCATCATCATTAGAAGGCCTTTAAAACCTTCAACAGCCAGAATTGCATCAGCCCCAGTTAGTTCAATGGCACCTACAAGTGTAGTGTCACTTGATGCCTCTAGAATTTGGATTGGTGCTTCTGTATCAATTACATTATCAACATGGATATTTATCTTTTCACTATTTTCCACTACCACTAATTTAGACCTTGGCTCCTTGTGAAGAACCATTTTCCACCATGGTGTGCTAGGTTCATATGCATAGAAAACTTGTTGCACTTGCACTAGAAACACATATGGTTCATCTATGTTTGCATTCAAGTGACAAAAATTTGCTAATACAAAACCATCTTCATCTCGTTTGTAGGTTGGATTACCCCATCTATTAGACCCATGTGTAACCCAATCACATTTAAAGAACACCACTGGTTGGGATACAGGTCCATAATCTAGCAAGATTATGTCCTTTAATACCCCCACATACTAGATAGAGTCAAGTGTAGTGCCTTTGTGTGTTGCTTATGGTTGTTGGAATATGGACGCAACCCCAAAATCATATGTTGCCATTGTGGTTTCTGCACCACCTTCATTGACCCTGTAATGATTTCCATACGCCTTCATTTTTGTGTACCTTAAAGCAATTGGCTTTGGTTTCATTGACAAATGCACTACATCCTTGTTTTCAATTGTGCCGCCATCTGCAATGTGGGTTCGAATTGCATTTTGAATCCAACTACTCAAGTTCAAGACTTCTATGAGTTCAAATGGAAACTGGACGAGTGTACCAGCTGTTGAAGTATCCATCTACCATTGGTTTTCAAATTTAGCTCATATCCTATTCACTCGAATTTGCTCCTCTTCATGTTTCTTACATTCTTCATCATATATCCACCAAATTATTTTAAAGGTTCAACCCATCAAACCCTAAACCATCAACCATATAAACATAACATCCATTAAACCTTGAACAATGAACCAAAAACCCAAAAGGCATTAAACCTTATACCCTGAAATCAAAATCCTAATCCCTAAACCATAACCCATAAACCTTAAACCCATTAAACCCTATTAGGGTCTAAGGTAATTTACCTGACCCATGTTGCCAAGCATGATGTATTTGTGAGCACATATTGATGAGCTAGATCATGATATTCTTTTGGCACTATGAATTTAATTCCTGCACCTTCTAACATTTCACCACAAACCCCTTCTTTTTCATATGCGTCCCATATACGACATCGGACATGCTTGAATTCTTGCATGTATTTTGTGACAAACCCAATGGTTTCGTCATAAATGTAGCCTTTTGCCATTGATGCCTCAGGTCGAACCTTATTTTGCACATAAGCTTTAAATGTTTTCAAAGCACATTCAATAAAGTACATCCACCTAACATGCACTAGGCCACATATGACCAGCTTTTCAACCACATGCAAACATAAGTGTGTCATCACATCAAAAAATGCCCTAGGCAACTCCCATTCAAGTAGCTTGAGTGTAGTTACCACATCCTCTTGCGATGTAGGTAATTCTGTTGGATTTCATATTGTCACACATATTGTTGTAACCTTAGCCTTGGGCTCGCGACCAAGGCAAGGGCTTGCAAGGTTGTGGGCCAAGAGGGAAGCTTGGGGGTCACATCTCATGTTCCTGGGAGTGGAAAAGAATGTGAGGGAATGAACCTTCACACTCCAAAGTGAACTCCCATTTTGGGAGTTGGAGTCCCAATGGACTCCCAAATTTTCAAAAGGAAAATGCAAGAGTCAAATCCATTGGATTTAAAATTTCTTTATATCATTAAAAAGATATTGAAACGTAGATGTCTAAAATGGGCTCGCATGACCCTTTTGGACATCTGAAACACAAGTTATGGCCAAAAGAAAGGCCGAGAGTCAAATTGGCAGTTTGACTCCCGATCATTAAAAGTAAAAAAATTGACTCGATTTCCTTGTGTGCAAGTAATATGTGACATATTGTTGGAAAGCTCTCGACAAAGGCTACAACTTTGCTTTAGAACTCATCTCAATTGGTGGTCTGCACACAAAGTTATGGGGCCCCAAAGTTGTGAGAATCCCAACTTTGGGAATTTCGGGACTCCCATTTGGGAGCCCTATGACAAAATGCCATTTGCATATGGGCCTTGTGGAGAGGCACAGAGTATACTATAAGGGGGAAGCTGATGGTTTCCCCAAATTTGGGCCGTGATGAGTTTTGTGAGTTCGAGGTTGCTCGTGGTTCGTCTTAGCATCAAAAGTGCTCCAACTATGCACTAACCAACTTGTTGTTTGGTTTTGTGTAGGTCCATGTGAGTGATTAGTTGCTTATCATTCTTCCTAGTCCCATCTCGGAGCTCCAACATGCCCCTCTACCCCCGAAGTGATGCGAGCCAAGGAACGTGCCCAAACTCCTTGTTTTTCTGATGTTTTCACTTTAGATTCACATTCAAATCTATCAAGGAGCTCAGGGGCACGTCACATATTTTACAAAATATTTGACTTAGGCACATCAATGCTAACCGAACATGGGGATCCATTAATCCTTTCAAAGCTAAAGGCATTAATTGTTGCATCAACAAATGCCAATCATGGCTCTTCATCAACCCCAATTTCCTATCCATGATGTGCTTTCCCAATGCACCACAATAATTTGATGGTACTTTCAAGCTCCTTAACCTGGCCATAAAAGTTTTCAACTTTTCCAACATTAGGACATATGGGGCGACATGTTTGAAAATCTTGCCCGAATTATGCGGGTCTCATTTCAACCACAAATGTGGTCTAACCCCACATACTTCCATGTCTTGACACACCTTGATTGTGTCCTTTATTCCAAATACAAACTTGATTAAACTTTCACATACATTTTTTTCAATGTGCATCACATCTAATGTATGTTGAATCAAGAGTTTCTTCAAGTTCAACACCAATATGACTATGGTTAAGAGCAAAAATTGACATAATTATATTTTTGGCCTTGAAAATGATGCATAGAACAACATGACATCTAATTCCAACCCATAACATTGATGGTGGTAAGTTGTTATACAAGTTGCAAATAGGGGATGACGTACATGTATAGATATGTTACGCCATATTTCTCAAATGCCCAAAAAAGACAAAACCCACAACTCACATGGGTCATCACCCAATGCATATTGCCACTGCCATAACAATATTCTATTCAAAAAATTGAAAACACAAGTTTCACATGGGTTATCAACCAAGGGATACTACCATTCTTGCCCTCAGGGTGTTGCAGAACATGAAATCAGAAAGTTGCATTGCAGAAAGATATGCATCATCTGGGGCAAATTGATATGAATCTGCCTTCAAATCTCTTTGATGGAACTTTCCAATTTCCACCAATCGTGTGCCCTGCACTGCATTCTGCCAAGAAAGTGAATGAATCTTGGCCACCTCCATAGGCATGACCGTAGTTGAATCAAAACCTGTTACTCCTGATCTTCCTCCAAATGACAGTGTATAGTCTACACAAGATCTATTAGATATTATGCTGCATTGTGTCTGATGAGGTCATTCATTTAAACAGCCCGCAATCAAATGGATGAGTATAATAGGAAAATTCACCTCAAGCACAGCTATGAAATTCCACAGAAAACTCCAAAAAAACATTTAAAAGGCATGTTTTGTCAGTTCCTGAAAAAATGAAAACCATATGAGAACAATGTGTGATCATAATCTTATGCACGTCTCTCAGAAAGTACAAGACCTTCTAGCATATATAATCTCCAGTTGGATTCAACTCACAAAAAGAGGTGAAGGCCAGTACTCCAACTGCCTCCTGAAGCTCCCACACAAACAGACATTCCTGCCTCATAAACACAATGTAGGGCCTAGGATTCTTCATGGCATCCCAGTCCTGACAAACAGTAATACAACAAAGAAGCAGATCATTGGTGTGGATGGAAAGTCTGGAGCAGTAATAGAACCAAGAGGACAAAGAAGAAAAGATAATAAAAGACCAATGTGGAGGAGGGAAATAGAAGGTATGATACTTAGTGGTAGCTGTGCTTTGTAGTGCCAACAACTATTGCACAGTCCAGATATTTCTGATAATCTGTGTCGAGATGGTGTCAAACTCATGCTCTCATTTCTGCATGCAATAAGGAATCTGTGTAGGATTCCAAGAATGAAGATAAACCACACATACATAGTTGTAGCTTCGGATCCTTCACCTTTGAGTTGGCAAGCTTACCAGCTCAATATACCATGCATATCTCCACCAGCCAGCCTCCACATTGTTGTTCCGGTGGTTCATCTTAGTCAAACCCAAGACCCTAATCCTTGAATATGCAAGCCATATAACATGTCCTACCTGATAGGGATGCCACTGATAATTGAACATGTTGAATTCTTTACCAGAATCCACAACCAAGTACTGCAAATAAAACTACCTAGGTGGGGTGAAACAGAAATCGCATTATTTCCAAAAGTACACAACTCTCCTGTCAAAAACATGTGACAACTTGCACATGAGCTTTGGCAAAGAATTGCTTACTTTGTCTAACATTTGCAAAGTATTTATGCCATATTCAAGTTGAGACACACCACAGCGCACCACAAGGTATCTCATATTAGGACATCTTTGCACAACTCCTCTAATCCACTGATCAAATAGGCTATTGACTGTAAGACACCCAAGCTCCAACAGCACAACTTTCTCTAAAATTGAAGAGCCTTCCAACAGCTTCTCAACTTGCGTTCCATCTTCAAAGTTATACAATAGAGAAAGTTGGCTCACACAAGGGAAAAAGACAGCAATTCTTTCCAGATTCGGATCGTAGCTTTGGACAGGCCAAAGACGCAGATCCCTCAAGTTGGAAGCTTCTTGAAAGGGTACCATGAAATCAGACCAGTTACAGATGTCAAACCATGGACTATGGAAATCTAGAACAAGCAGCAGATGGAAGTCTCCTTGAATTTCGAGCCCAGTACCCAATGAATTCTCAATTTGCACCTCCTGTAAATTGCCTCTGGTCACAACATGAAGGCGGCTTGGATTTTCATTGTCCTTCAGATGCAAGCTCTCCAATTTTTCAGCCACCAGTTTAGGGCCAGTCCAATCCCCGGTCCAGTTTTGCCAAGTGAACGATTTTAAACTGGAGCTTGTGAGCTCGAGAGGCACGCGAGCTTCCGATGAACAGATATCAAAGACCCTGTTGAGAGATAAATTTCCCAGCTCTGGACAAGCCAACAGCAGCCCATGGAGGTCCACTGCAGAAACCCTGATATCCCATAGAGTGAGAGATACAAGAGTAGGGAACCTGACCTTGACGTGCGGATCTCTTATGAGTATAGTGTCCGTGTGCTTCAAAACCAAGCGTTCGAGCCGCATCTCCCCCATTATATCCAATGCCAGCGGTTTGATCTCCGTTTTGAAGGTCAGAAAACGAAGCGAATAGCAAAAATGTAACAGCCATGCAGTCAGAAAACTCGTGTTTGTCACCAAGATAACCGATGCACAAATCTTGGAGACTTGACATGCGCATCAGAGTTTCCGTGATACCAACTTCCAGATCTTCCGGTCGACATTTTTTTAACGCGATTCCAATCCTTTCTCCAGAAGCGCAGTCTGAGGAGATTTTTCCGTGCGGCCATTCTCCACTTCCGGCAAGTAGCCGAAGCCCTCATCACATCCCGTGCATCGGCGAGGTGGAACAAGATGCTGCCTATCAATTCCACAGGAAGTGCTTCCATCCCTGTCCTTGCACGACTACTACCATTCTCTTGTTTCCTCTCCCATTCTCCCCCGTCTTTCCTCGCCTCCGCTGGCATCCCACAACTATCAGCCCCTTCGAAAAATAAGGTGCAACAAGAACAACAAATCCGCTGCCCAAGTAAACAAGCTACAACACAGTACTGCAGCTATAGAGAATCAGCCAGAAAACACGTTAAAATCAACGAAGTACCGTGGCTTTACAAAAACAGCTTCACTACGATGATGACGAGAAGCATAGGCAAAAAGATAGCATGCTCAAACCCACTTCTAACACGAAGAACAAAGAACAGCAGTCGATGGTGGGAAACAAGAATTTAAAACAAGAACACGAAATAAGAAGACCGTTACTATATACGAGGTAATTGTTGGGAGGAGGGGTTGTGGACTTGGTAATCGACCAAGTAAATTCTTCCTGCTGCAGTGGAGAGTTTTTGCCACCGTCAGATGGTTCATGTGGCAAGCTATGAATTTTTTGTCAAAATTTTCAGCCTGGTTTTGGAATGGTTTGAAGTTATGCATAGTTACTGGACACACTAGTGCAATCCTTTGGAAGTCTTTTTTGATATGCATAGCATGGATATTAAATTATCCAATAGAGATGTTGAATTGCTAAGAACCACAAACTCATTGTAACTAGATCAAGAGTCAGGTGATTATCTAGCAAGTCAGCTCCAGAAAAAAGTTGCGTATACCAGTTGAACGAAAACCTGATTGTCAAGGACCCAAAAATTGGCTTCGTCATGACTTTGATTTTCAGCAACTGCACCACAAAAAAATGGTATCCCCATGTAAAAATCTAACCAAGCTCCTACTCTTCCTGCAGACAAGAGTCTTCCTGACACACTTTCGATAATGTGTCCAACAGCCAACAAAACACTTTGTTTACAACTGTGCTTTCAGTCTCACTGTGAAGATTTCTAATCAAGATGGGCAATAATAAGAAAGGAGTAATTGACAATTGAACAATTCTGGACATCCATGAGCTCTTCAAAGCAGCCATGGCTGGATTTCATTTCCTGTATCTTTGTTTCCATTCCTACTAAGCCCATTCCAAAGCTTGCCAATACTAGCCAGGAGACAGTCACAGTAGTTTCTAACAGGTGGGTGAAGGATGACTCAAAGTAAACCCTAAACTTCATTATACAGCCATGTGAAAATTGCTGTCAAAAAGCTTTCTGCAGCAAACTTATGACTCAAACTCTGCTGAGCATAAAACCCATCTGGACTGCGTGGTGATTCCTTATGACTTACAACAGGGAAGTTCTTCCAACAATTCCAGTGTGGCAATAGAGTGACTTCTGAAAAGATGAAGTGTGGAGAAGCATCAATTCATTTATCAACTCCAGTTATGACTGCTCCTGGATAATCGCTATTTCTCTTAGTAAATGTCTGGAAGAAAATTAAGAATAATCACTGAGCACACCCACCAAGATCACAGCAATGGAACCACAGGTGATGACTTTTTGATTGTTCTTGCCAAAACTGATCTTAATGCCTGGGTTGAAGCAACAACATCTGCTTGGTTAAACAATGCCGAGACAACTGCCACACCCTTCAAATTTTGAGGCCGAGGTTCCTGCATAACCTGTCCAGCATTGGAAGTGGATATCCCACCAATAGCTACCACAGGAATGGGGCTTCCATAACAAACCTCTCTTAATCCATCAAGCCCAATTGTCTTGTTATCCTTTTTTGTTGTGGTTGGATATACACCTCCTGAGCCAACATAATCTGCACCGTCTTTCCATGCTTTCTCTGCTTGCTCAGGGGTCTTGCAAGAAACTCCAATGATTTTGTCAGGCCCTAAAAGTGCCCGTGCCTGAGCAACTGGCAAATCAGATTGTCCCAGATGGATGCCATCAGCATCACATGCCATTGCGATATCAATGCGGTCATTTATCAGAAGTGGAATACCATAATGTCGAGCCACTTTGAGTGATGCTTCTGCTTCCTGCATCCAAAATTTACCATTAGGATACCATGCCCCCTGAGAGCAAGCTCATGATCTGAAACCATGCAATGTACACTCAGAATGCTGGAAATATTCCACAAAGTTCATAAAGGGATGGAAGAGCACTTACTTGTAAGAACTCACCAGTCTCAGCCTCTTTTTCTCTGCAAAGAAAGAAACCATTTATAAGCCTGATATGTAACAGTAAGAAATACACCTGCATCTGTGTACAAAAAATTGAGAATAGTTGCAACAGGTGCAAGTATTGATTGGTTTGGACCTAGTACCTAATCTGAATAATAGTTGCCCCTCCTTCAATAGCTCCCCTGACTGCATCTGCAGTGGATCGTCCCCAGCGCTTGTTCATAGCTGTATCTGTGACAGCATAGAGAAGTAGTGTCTCTGGATTAAACTGACGTTCTGTTGATGTTTTCCCCCAGTTTGACAGCTTATAGAGATGGTTAAGTGGACCTTGAGCTCCTCTCCCAATCTTGAGCCCGGCACTCTGCTGAAGAGTGTCTGCTAAATACTGCTTTGCTGCCTACATATTACCATCACCCAAAAATCAAGTATCAATCTACATATGCTTTACTTGTTGAATACACCCATATGTGCTCTACATGTCAATGCAATACAACTCCGGTTCTTCTGCAGGCAATAGTAATTCTACCAGTTGTCTTGTATGAGCTTGGCCACAAAACAAGTTCTAGGCATAAATTCAATGGCACTTTAGCTGGTTCATTTCCAAAACCTAAGCTGCATAGAGTATAAATATGAAAAAATCTCCAAGAAGGAAGAAAAGGAAGACTAAACCCTTATGGAATATTCAGGTTGTGGTGAAGGTATTAGGAAGAATGATGCTACCAAGATCGCAGGAAGCATGGGGTGCCCTTTTGCAAGCTCTGCAGCTATCGCAGAGGCCAAGGTGCATCCTGTCCCATGTGTGTTGTGGGTCTCAACTCGAGACCCTGAAAGCTCATGCCAATCCACCCCTGCACGAGTATTTCCAAACAGACAATCAGCAATGAGTTAATAGGTGTACACAACCATGTCAAATACCTAGAAGCTGCTATTGTCATTGTTAGAGCACCAATGCAGATTCCTTAATGAAATAAGGTAAACTGGAAAATAATAAGGCCAGGTTCAAAATTCCACAGTACCGTCATAAAGAACATCCACCATGCCACCAGTGCCAGGTAAATGTCCACCCTTCACCAAAACATTCCTACTCAATGCCACCAACCAATGTAAACTAGTCAAAAGAAATTCTGTAACAGAACCACAATATGTGATTCTTGAGGATCGATTCTCACATGACATAAAATACAGGCAGTCTGCAAATGTGAGTGTCAGTAAGTTTGGAACTCCAGGATGTGCAGATCCTTACTACACTGAATGAGAAAAGGAGTCTACCGTGGACCAAGAGCATGAATGGCTTGGGCAGCTTCACGCATGTCAGAAATGTTGACAACATTCTCTCCTCCAATCAAGGCTGATGCTTCAGGCAAATTTGGTGTGACCAAATCAGCCATGGGTAGAAGTTCCTCCCTACATGTTGCAAATACTGTACAGTGAATCATTGACTACAGAGGAATAGAGGTGGAGCATTTGAAATACGGTTTGAATCAGGTTGAAATGGCATCTCTCTGGAAGATTACCTACATTCACAGGAAGTTCAAAACCAAAATAATAGGGATAAAACTGATTAGAGCTCGACTTTACTAGCAAAACAAGCAAAAATCAAGGCATCAGGAGATCATCTGTACCGGAGAACATCAAGTACTGCAGGCCCAGCTAACTCATCACCACTTGTTGCTACCAACACAGGATCCACAACCAATGCTGCTCACACCCCCCCCACCACCCAAAAGCCTTTTTGAGTAAGCACATATTTCCCCACCCTGATTACCTGCTGCCTCTATCAAGTTGGCGATCAAGGGCACAAACATCTTCGCATTTGCACATCACTCTTTTTCAAGGCATGATGAACATGTTTCAGGCAACTGAAACACAAAGCTATCCAATGGTCCTTTCATGAAAGTACCTTTAACAGGGTAGGTTTTAAGGACATCGCAAATACTCCTAATAATGTCCACAGTCGGCAACATGCCTGTCTTCACCTACATTCATGCCCGTCAATTCTCAAGCATATTAGGGCTCATGGTTGACTGTCAGTCTTGCAGAGGTTCTAACGAATTCAGGGAAACCAGTTGCTTGTTCTGAGGAAGGAATGAGATTAGAGTCTCACCACATCCGCACCAATATCTGTGAGCACAGAAAGCATCTGCTTTTCAACAAAATCTGCTGGCACTGTATGTATGCCCTGCATTTGGAACCACCCAAAAAAAACCCTCAATACACCCTCAAAAGAAGCATCATGAACAAAAATGAAACAAATGTGGAAGGTTCACACATTTATCCCCTTAGATTTTTCACACTGATGCCATTCTACCTCTGTGACGAAACACACTGGAGTTCCCACTTTCAATGCTACAAGAATGATAGACTTTGAAGGAAGAGCATGCATAATCAAAACCCTAATCTCCTTTCCAAGCCCAAATGTGACTTGCCATCAAGCTGTTACTTCTTGATGCTTACCCTAAACAAGTTTCTATGGCAAAGTCCACCACCCTGAAGCCTTGACATACAAGATCTCAACAGTAGTATCCACTAAACCCTTAAACCTTAAACCCTAAACCCTAAACCCCACAAGTTCAGCAAATTGAGAAAAGGATTGGGAAATCAGAGAAAGTATGGGGAGGCACCTGAACACCAGCTGTATTTTGGGCTGTTACAGCTGTGATCACAGTAGTGCAGTAAACACCAAGAGCTGCACATGCTTTCATGTCAGCCTGTATTCCAGCACCGGCTCCAGAATCTGAGCCTGCCACTGTGAGGACCCGTGGAACCCTAACAGTAGTAGTTGTTGTAGCAGTAATCTTATCATTTCCCATGCTTGCAAATGTTGAGGAGACAGTTGGATATGCTTGATTCAAGTGGCAAAACAACTGTTGGGTGGTCTTGAAGATTGGAAATGTTGAAAGGAAATTGGTGTTGAAACTCGCAAGGTTTGCTCCTTGCATTTTCTGGGAACCTGTCTAGTAGGTACTACTCCTGCACAATTTTGCTTAAAACCTCTGGCTGAGAATCTGCTGACAGATTGTTTTTCTATTCCAAAACAACATTCTGTTATCCTTTCTCTTTATTTTCTATTACCTACCAGAAGACGCCTCCACAAGTGAATTTGACTGTGGAAGAGGCTCAAGGTTCTTGTTCCAGCTTCAAGATGAGAAGCTTGAAATGATCCCAATTGTAGTGATGCAGGAAGGCTGGAAACCGTAGGCGTGAGGTTCGGATTCAGGGTTCAAGACATGGTAGACGTCCCGGAGGAGGTCGGTCAGCCGCGTTGGAAGGCCTTTTTCTTTTCTTTGTGTCCCAGCGACAGATACGTGACGGATATCAAACCGGGTATACATCCAGTTACCCTTCGGTTCTCACAACTTTTCATATAATCAGTTTTGGTATATAACCTTGAATTTCAAAAGAGTCAAAAAAACCGGCCAAAGAACCGGTTTTTCTTTGTCAGTTCTTTCATGCAACCAGTTGATTCTTTGAGTTTTTCTAAAGAACCAGAACCAGAGGTTCTTTGATTCGGAATTTTTTACAGAACCAGTGGTTCTTTGATTCCAATTTTTTAAAAACCAAAACCAATGCTCTTCGATTCTGAATTTTTTTGGGAACCAGAACGAGCAGATCTTTAAAACTTCAAAGAACCGGCTGACACTATGTCTGAACCTCTCGATTCAGCAAGTATTCAGTCATCAATGTATTTTCCACAAACTGCCACTGGGGCAGATTCTGTCATTTCCTTCTTTCATAGACTGTTTTAAGGGCCGCCTAACTACTTAAAAACCTGCTGAAGCGGCAGGTTCAGACCTTTACGCCAGGGACTGGGGGCACTGGGTGCTGGTTATTCCATAACCGGCACTGAGGCTCTCTAGTACGTTGTAGCCATTGTTCCAACTGTTTCCATCTTCAATGCCTTTTCTCGTCTGTTGCTGGCCCTGGCATCTCTGTATTCTCGAGCTATTAGAGTTATACAGCACCAGAACCCTGAGTTTAGTCATACCCGGGGTGAGTTGCAAAACAAACATGCAAAAAAGTACATTAGCATTCAAAAGGGATTGAAACTCAGAAAACGATCAAATTGGTAAACTCATCATGTCTTCCTTTGTTCCTCAGCGCCTCCACTACTGCTACACATATTGTCACTGCTCCTACATGTACAACTAATATAATTATTTTTGAACCTTGTGCATTAAATCAGCATTTCATACTGAGATTTAATAAAATTTCATTACTTTGTGGATACCATTGAAAGAGGGGATAGGAAGTGAAAGGAGGCCCAAAGATACCAGTGAATTTAGGGATACCTCTATTGTTCCCAGTTTCCACCTTGAGCTGTTTCTTCCCTGTGGCTGACCTTGGTATCTCTGTGTTGTCCCAAGTCTCTACTCTCAATGGCCTCCCTCCCCTTATCTAGGGAAGTTTGAAGTCCAAACTAGTGTTGGGTGGTTATTAGAACCATGGTTCCCAAATTTTTCAGAGAAATCAAACACTTGATTATAAAACTGCCAATTCATTATTGGGTCTTTCATGAAAAGAGTCAGTCATTTTAAGGTTTTTGAAATAATCAGGACCTTTAGATCTTTGATTCGGGTTTTTTTCAGTTTTGGGAGGTTTCACATTTTTCTGAAAATTGATAGTTTCAGTTTTCTAATACAGCTGTACGAACTACCCTGGTTTTTTTTCTCAAAATTAAGTTTTATGAGAATCATGTAGGTTATCAAGTTTTTTTTTGAAATTTCAGGAGGTTCTCCGGTTATTGGTTCTCACAAATGTAACAATAATTGATTATCTCCAATGATTCTCACAAACTAGTTATTGAAGTTATTTTATTCAAATAATGAGGTGTGCAATGTGCACCCAAGATATTCTCCAATTCAACATCATAATTTGTCCCATATTCTTTGCTCAAAAATGTGGGCATGTATTGTATATAATATTTTTTAAATTATTTGTTTGACATGTCAAATTTAAGAGAATTATAAAAAAAAGGGAAAGATACGAAAATGGTGAAAACTCAATTGCTTTTTGCTTCATGCCAATCCATGATTGGAGACCAAATATAAAATAATTGACACCATTTCTCAATCCTATAATTTGGTGAAACATTATGTGTCCCCATTTTTAAAAAAATAAGCAATAAAAATTGTTGTAAACTTAAGTCTCATTATGTTAAAGATACAAAGTTTAGAAAACTTACCAAACAAGCTCCCTATGTTTATTACTGAACTTTCAAATTTTATTTTTTATTGTCAATTTGAATTTTGAAAAATAAAATAATTATTTAGCACCCAACCATCCAATTTGAAAAGATATTACAATATATAGGTGAACTAAAGAGAAGCCGTTAACCCATTTGAGTTCGTTGGAGTCCATTTTCTTTCAGTGCAACATCTTTTGGGTTTCCTTCATTTTAGACATTAGTTTCTTTTTAATAGGTTTCTCAACCTGTTCTTCTACAAGTGTTATGTCTTTTCGTTTCATCATGGTTCTTGCTTCTAATCTTGGGCATTGAGGAATAATGCTAGAAACATGTTTCTCTTCAAAGAGTTTTTGGAAAAACTCTTTTCCACTGCTCACAGGTTGTTGCAACTTTTTCTCTTCCATGGGTTTTGATACAAGAACTAGTTGCGGTTATTCCTCAACAATAGGTTGCTACAATTCCTCCTCTTCCACAAGTCTTGATGTAGAACTAGTTATAGTTGTTGCTCAACAACAGGTTGTTGCAACTCCCCTTCTTCCACAGGTCTTAATGTAGAAATTGATTATAATTGTTCCTCAATGATGGGTTGAGGTCTAATTTCCACTTCTTCTTTTGAATTTGAAATAACAATAACATGCGGTGTTGGTTTTGCTATAAAAATAGTGGGTTTTTTTAGAAAGTTCAGTGTTTTTTCTAATTCCTCTTCTAGTTCCTTACTTTTCAGTTTTTGCTCAAAAACTTTAATCTCTTTTGTTGTAGGTGTGCATGAAGCAAGTGGCTCTACATAAATCTCTCTAGTTAATCGAACTTGTTCCGTTCTTTTTTTCTCAATATGTTCCTAAAAACTTCAGTTTTTTTTTCAATCTCCTTTTCTCTCACTTCTTGTTTTAACCTTTCTAAAGCACTCTCATTCATGGCCCCTATCAAGATTTTTAAAAATAAATGAAAATGAAAAAACAAAAAAAATGAAAAGTGTGGTGGTTCTTTATATTGTTTCAAGTAAAAATGTCTTTGTGGCTATGAATGGACACAACCTTTAAGGTTAGAAACTCCTAAAAAGTAGACATCAATAAGTGGCTTTCTAAACATGTTGTTTCGATCATTACTATTAGTTAGATCATTGTCCTGAACAGGCACATTATGCTAATGATGAACATGCACATATGTTCTTTTAATGCTGCCTAGTGTTAAATATTTTCAAACCGGTTCAAATTTTACAAGTTGAAAACCTTCAAGTTCAACAAGTAGTGAATCAAGTTCTTTGGTTTGAACAAGTTTATCACTGACTAGGTCACTTGGCTTGACCAATACATGTTGTAAAGTTTTATTTTCAATGAACATGTATGGCTTTAACTTGTTGATGTTAACAAGCACTGGGTTAGGGTCAAACTTATCAATGGTGATAAATAAAATTGTATTATTAAACAAACAATATTGTGTTTTGTAAGGCCCAAACCATCGTTTTTGAAATTTCGAAGCATGTTTGGAAACACCCCCTGGAACCATAATACATAGTTTCCAAATTGAAACTTAGTTTCAATGAACCGGTTCTGTGACCATAATGATCTATTCCATTGGTTGGAAACAACTAGATCATGCACAATCAACATGTTCACCTATAGTTTTTCTAATAATTGGTTAGTTAGAACTCTAACAAGTTGTGGATCTTTGATTTCACCAAGTTTAGATGGTAACAAGTATTTTGTTGGTGGTAATGGATGTAATCCATACACCAACTAAAATGGGGTATGATTGGTTCCAACTTTGTAGGTGGTTTGATATGAAAATAGGACTGTGGACAAGTGCTCGTCCTAATCATTTATATTTTCATTAACCAATTTGGTTAGTATGGTTCCAAAAACCTTGTTTATAGACTCAGCCTGTCTATTTCCTTGTGGATAATAAACAATAGAATTGATATGTCTCATAATAGAATGGTCAGTGAGGTACCTAATTGCATCATTAATAAAATGGGTACCTTGATTAGTCACAATGGTTAATGGACATCTTGTAAAAATACGTTTGTATAGAAACTTGGTGATCATTGCAACAATGTTGGTGCAAAGTGCTCAAGCTTCCACCCACTTTGTTGCATAATCAATGGCTACTAGAATGTACCAATTGTTTGACATTATGCTTACAAGTTTAGTAGGTCCAATAAAATCCAATCCCCATTTTTTAAATGGTGTTTCAAGTAACGTAGTAACCAATTTGGCCAAATTTTGGGTCAATGGGTTACTTGTTCTTTGATATTGGTCACAAGTTTGACAATATTCATGAACATTTCAATTCATTGTTGGCCACCAATAACCAACATCCAAGATCTTTTACATAGTGATATCAGAAAAGAAATGCCTTCCTGCAATGCCTCCAATAATTCTTGCAAAATTGTGGACACATGTTTTAATTGCTGAACTCAACAAAATTTGTTATCTTGTCCAAATTTGTACAATATTCCTTCTTGAAGCACAAATGGTTTAGCTCTTTGGGTTAAATACTATCTTTGGGATGTTGTGAATCTTTCTAGCATCACTCCCTCCAATAGATACTCATACACATTCTGTAACCACTTAGGTTGTAGGGTGAACATGTGAGCATCACAAGTTTGATCAGGTATTCCAACATGTTCAGTCTAATTGGGTAATCTACTCAATGCATCTGCCATTAAATGGGATCTACCAGGTTTATAAACAATTTTGAAATCATACTCTAAAAATAATAAAGACATCTAGCTAACCTACCAGAAACTTGTGGCTTGTTGACTAAATACACTAAAGCCATATGGTCCACATAAAAGTAAACATGTTGCCTAACAAGTAGTGTTTGATTTGTGTAAGACATAAACCATAGCTAGAGCCTCTTTTTCTATAGTAGTATAGTTTTCTTCAACAGAATTAAGTAGTCTTGATGAGTACATAACAGATTGATCTACTTTACTTGTTGGGTTATGGGTCAATATTGCCCCTACTGCTAACTGATATGCATTAGTGCGAACATGAAATTCTAGTTCATAGTTAGGATTGATACGTATAAGAACATGAATGTACCGGTTCTTGATGTCCTCTCAAGCGATTTGACATTCAGTAGTCCATTCAAACAGTTTAGCTTTTCTAAGTAATTTAGTGATTGGTGCCATAATAAAGGCAAAAAATTTTATGAAACATTTGTAAAATTGGGTCATTCCATTGAAAACTTGAATATCCTAGGGTGTTTTAGGCATTGGCATTTTGATTAAAGCCTCTATTTTCTTAAGATCATGTGTCTTCCCCTCTTTAGAGACTGTGAATCCTAAAATAGTTCCAGAACATACAATAATGCACATTTTTCTAGATTCAAATTAATGCCATACTCTCTACATTTTAGAAAACACTTTATGAGTTTTTCTAAATGAATGGAGAGGTCACTAAAAACAATAAAATCATCTAAAAAGATCTTCATAAACACATCAATGTATTCACAAAAAGCTTTAGAGACTACCTTTTATAAGTAGGTGGTCCATTTTTGACCCCAAAAGGCATTATAACCCATATAAAAGCCCCCTAATTAGTAACAAAAGCAGTTTTGTACTAGTCTTCTAATGCTATGGAAATCTAATGGTATCTAAAACCACCATCTAAAAATGTAAAAACTTCATGTCTAGCTACAATGTTAATAACCTCATTAGTAAAAGGTAATGGGTATCGGTCCTTCTTGGTAGCTACATTAAGCTTTTTGAAATCCACACAAATTCTTAGTTTTTCATTTTTCTTAGGCACTACAACTATAAGTGATAACTAAGTAGCCTCTTCAATAGGTTTAATAAAACTTGCAACAAGTAATTTGTCAATATCTTGTTTAACAATGGCTACATAGTTAAGATGTAACTGGTATCTTGTTTGATGAGCAAATGGTATTGATGTGTCCAACTCAATCCGATGTTGAGTTACATTAGGTGGTATCCCTTTCAAATCTTTGTAAGTCCAGGCAAAGATGTCCTTGAACTCCTTTAACAATTCAATCAATTGATAACTGGCAATAGGTTCCAAATCCACACTGATTTTAACCTATTGTAGGTTTTCTTCAAAACCCAATTGATCATGGTTGATTGTTCTTCTTCAGTGATAGTCCATCCCGCAATGCGAAGGTTTTGAACTTTGATTCGAGTAGGTGTCTCATCAATTTCCATTTTTTGTACTTCAGGTTGGAAAAATGTATTAAAGGGTATATCTATCTTAATAGGTCGTACAAGTATCGATTTAATAAATATATTAAACAAAATAGATGGCTTAAACACATGTTCAACTAAATTCAAACCTGTTGATGTAATCAACTTAACAGGTTGATTTGACCAAATTGATGTAGGAACAACTATGGTCCCTATTGAAAACAATCCTAGTTCTATGGCAAACATCAAATCTTCATCAGATATTCCAGAATGGAAATCATAACAAATTAATACTTCTGGATGTTTGGTTAGTGTTCCAAACTTCTTAGTAATAGGTATGGTTCTAACTATATCAGCTCCTTGTATAGTGATAGTGTTGTTGCCCAAATCGTGAAACATTTTAACATCCTTTAGCCAAGGACGACCTAACAACATAGAGTAGTTAGAATTTAACACACTACTTTGGATTACAATAAAAGCCACTACATAGGGATTCCATGAACAAAATTTTTAAGATCGTTAATCAAACC